>Ga0307511_10002087_pt1 | contig 20931 bp, 11 predicted proteins | sample 13_EM_MG_FD_200266 | JGI IMG/M metagenome (GOLD analysis project Ga0307511, IMG submission 200266) | Populus trichocarpa ectomycorrhiza microbial communities from riparian zone in the Pacific Northwest, United States - 13_EM | ecosystem: Host-associated > Plants > Roots > Unclassified | place...
GACCAACTCCCAAACTCAATCCAGGAACATTTAAAGTTCCATGAGCAGCAGAACGCAACCTTGTCACAGACCAATGCCCAAATGGGGTCTCCTTTTCTCCAACTGCTTCTTTTGCTATAATTTGAATATAAAGAGACATAGATAAATTAAGAGAAACAACAAAGAAAAAACAGATGAAGAAATCATAGACATGAAAAAAAGGTAATGGTGTATTTTTAATAATGAGATACCCCTTCGATTTAAATACTCTTCTGCACTCAGGGATTGAGAACTGTCCACAGATAGTGAGACGCCAACCGTGGACTTGGCAGTTTTAGTCTGCAAAAGCACACTCAATAAATGATCTCTGGTGTATTTCGCATCTTAATGAGAGGGAAGCTATGGAGCAAAAGGGATCTACACACAAGACACTGAAGCACTACAAATACATATAAGAATGAAATCATAAACTAATGTTCATACCAAGTTTGAAATAATTGCAGCATTCGTGGTTCCTGAAGCAGCTTGGAAAGCTTTGGATTTTCTGCCATATGAAGGGCAGAGAACAAAACCTCCATGATCACCACCTTTATTTCCATATGCATCAGCAAGAAGCATGATAGCTGGCGAACTCATGTCTCTAAAATCTAAACACCAGCGAAGGTCTCCAGATTTTAACTCAATTAGCTCAACTCCAACACAAGTAATTTTCATTTTCTGCATTTGAACAAAGAATAAAATATCCATATATTAAATCATAAAATTTCACAAACTAGCATATCAAAATTAGAAACTTGAGAACTCTAGATGTATATTTTGCTAGAAATCATATAAAGTAATCTTACATGAGTAATAGCTAAATACATACATGTGTGTGTGTGTGTGTGTGGGTGTGTGTGGTTGCTCAATCAAAATTGACGGAAAGAAAAGAGTGACTTACGAAAAGAACCCAGTCTTTAGGCTTTCTCCTGAGATGCAAAACCGGGAATTCAGCAACAGGAGCAAGCCTATTCCATCGAATCCGATGCAGCTCAGTCAAAATGCTAGCTCTAAACTTGGACGAAAACTTAATCGCCTTGAATTTACCTTTACCATCAGTCCTCACACTCAAATTAAACTCACTAGAATTCTCATCTCTTCCAATAATTGCCGAAGCGCTCTCGAAATCAGCGCCAGCGTCGTAAGAATTAGTTACGGAGAGCGTGTTCGGGTCTAAGGTGATAATCGAAACATTAGAAATACAAAGAATCCTCTTGTACCGCCCACGCCACGAATGTTTTACCACCAGGTAGCGTGCAAGGTACTCAGGCTCTTCTTGAAGAGGAGGGGTAGAGATGGAAGAAGAAGAAGAAGAAGAAGAAGCGGATTCCATAACCGGACGGTTGCGATCGTGGCGAGTGACGGATTGTTGTTGTTCTAGATAGTAGAGCGTGTGAGCGCGAGGGACATTGTTAGAGCGGAGAAAGAAGAATAGGCCCACGCCGGCTTCGGTGTGAGACCGGGACTGATTCGCACCCAGTTTAAGGCCGTGATTGCCGATTCGATTTTCCGATTGGATCGATCACCGATACTTTTACTGTACCTAACAAGAATTCTATTACCATGGAAACTTTTGTTAATTAAATCAGCTTTAGAATTTGAGGTTAGATCTCAAATTCTCAAAGTTGATTGAAGGATTTTTTTTTAATTTTTATTTTGACAGCTAGGAGGAAGAAGACGAGAAAGGAAGAAATGGAGCTCGTGCTTTGGTATTGTTTTGGAGAAACCTTATCTAGTCCCTTATCTATATGATTTTTATCATTTGGGTACCAATTCAAAACCTATTATCAATTAGGTCTCCAATCTTTTATATCTTTTTCAATTGAAAAATGATTTTCAATTTATAAACAAACTTTTCACCCCAAACATTTTTAAATCCTTGACATTATAATAGTGGTTATTTTTTAAAGTATTTTTTACTTGAAAATATATCAAAATAATATTTTTTTTATTTTTTAAAATTTATTTTTTACATCAAAACAATCTAAAAACACCAAAAAAAAATAAATTTAAATATTTTAAAAAAAAATTTAAAATACAAAAATAAATAAGCTCTTAAAAGTACTAATTAATAATAACGTGTAGGTAAGTCTTGGAAATGATAAATAATTGATTTTTTATGAAAATAAGTATATAATTTTACAACAATCTTAAATTTTATTAGTATAACATTACTCCTAATTTTCAATTAATAATGTTTGTTAATTCTTCATTTAATATTTTTTTATAAAATAAAGTACTTAATGTAGTTTTGTGGAATTTATTTAACATATTGATACTAGACTGAAAATGTGAAGTGACATTGCCAGGACCTAACTGATAAAAAGACTTTAGTTTGCGACTCAATTTTGAATAGGTATACAGATTAGAGACGAAATTTTAGGTTTACCTTTTCTTTTCGTCATCAAGTCATGGAATTATATTTAAAAAAGTATTTTATAAAAAATTAAGAATTTTTTTATTTATCAATATTTTTTATTTTTTTAATTATTTTGAAGTTAAGAATAATTTTTAAAAAATAAAAAATATTATTTTTATATATTTTTAAGTGAAAAATATTTTAAAAAATAATAATATTCTAAAGAAACTAAAAGTAGAATAAGAATATATACTTGTTATTGGTTGCTTGATGATATTATAATTATAGTATTTTTTAAGTTTATGAAGTATTAAAAAAAGGTTATGATGTGACAAGTATAAATACTTATTATTTCGTAATCACTTACAAATATTTTCTTACAAAGTAACTCAATTTTTTCCTTCTCTATTCTCTATGTAATAAGTCAACTTTTTTTATTGAAATTGTACTTAATTAACTTTTTTTATTGAAATTGTACTTAATTAACTTTTTTTTATTGAAATTGTACTTAATTATTCATAGTTATAACAATTATGATGCAATTAGTTAAATTATGAAAAAAATAAGATAATTTTTATGGTGCAGTAAGTGAATCTAGTTTAGTAATTCATAAACACCGACTTATTACAAAATGAAACTTTTTAAGAATAACAGTGTACTTTTGAGTTATAATTGTGCCATAATCTTAATAATTAGTACAATTAGGAAATATTATATAAAGTTACCGAGTGATAAGATAAGCTAATATGGTATACTAAATTGAAGTAACTAGATAGGTGTTATGTTTTATACCATTAACATTAACGGTAGAGGTGAGCAAAAAAATTAAAAAACTGATTAAACTGAAAAAACCAAAAAAAAAATAACTGAAAAAACCAAACCGTGAAAAAAAATCGATTAAACTAATTAAAATTTTGAAAAAAACTAACCGGTTCGGTTCGATTTCGGTTTTATAAGCCTGAAACTGAACCGAACCAAACCAAACCCAAACCGAAAAACACCGGAAAAAAACCGAGCCAAACCGGATAAAACCAAGCCAAACCGGAAAAAAATCGAGTTAAACCGGAAAAAACGAGCCAAACCGGGTTTTTTCCCAAAATAACTGAACAAAACCAAAACCGGTCGGTTTGCACCGGTTTCGGAACTGGTTTTGGTTACTTTTTTTTGATAAAAACCGAACCAAACCGAAAATGATCACCCTTAATTGAACGGGCCAAATCTTTTTAATGTAAAACAATAATACTGGCAATAATAGCATTTTTAAAGAAGCAAAAAAAAAATCAGGACCCGAGTTATTAATTAAAAAAATTCAATAATAATTAATTTAATAATATGATTAAAAAAAAGCCAACGACAATTAAAAAAAAAAAGGTCAATTAATAAAAAAAAAATAAGGCTAGCCAATATTATGAAAATATACCCTCTAAATATTCTTAAAAGATCTCAATAATCTTATTTGATATTAAAGCAAAAAATAAACGAGAACAAGATAACTTTATAAAAAATCAAAAACTAAATTATTAGCATAGCAAATGATAAAGAATGAACTAAAAAGAATCAATTTTTAAAAAGGATAAATAAATCTAACTTGAGTTAGCATGTAAAATTCACGGCTCAATCGTGAGATCGAGATAACCCCATACAGAAGAAATTAAATAAAAAAAATAGAGATCAACTCCTATGCAAATTAAATGGTGAAAAGCAAAACTGAAAAAAATCAATTTAAACAAAGTAAAAAAAATGAGTCAACTCAGGTTAACTCGACTAACTCTTGACCTGAAATATGAGATCAGTATAACCCCACATAAAGAAAAGCAAAACAAATCGCTTAATGTTAAAGGATGAAATTGAAAAGAAAAAATAATTTAAAAAAGGCCTAAAAACCAAAGTTAAATCGGGCTAATCTTCAAAATTATTGACCTAGATTATGAGACCAAGATTACCTAATTGAAGGCAAACACGAGAAAGTCACGAATCAAAGTCTCTAATCATCAAAAATTTAAAAACAAAACAATGAGGACCAATCTGGTATAAAAACTAAATGAAAGAAATTAACAAGGGACTCAGTTGAACAAAAATAGCAATGGAAAAAATAAGGACCAAATTAGATACAAAAATTAAATGAAACAAAATGCTAAGGAGCGAAATCGAAAAAAATCAACTTAAAAAAGTATCAAAAGTAAAATAAATAGCAATCAAAAGAATGAAGATCATAATTGATACAAATACAAACTAGAAAGACATATTTAATATTTTAGAAGAGTTGGCATGAAACCCAAGTCGAGGAGAGAGAAAAGAGGGGGGGAAAGAAAGTTCATCAGAGCCCAATTGATGCTCTGTCACGCACATGCTCCTAGCCATTAAGAAGAGGATGACACAACGCTTCCAACATTGTCGTGGAAAGCGTATTTAACAGCTAAGAAATGTCAAGAGTGCCACCCAAAGAGTGTGAACACCATGCACCAATCACTTTTATTTTTTTAAAATTTGTTAAAAGAATGAATTACCCCTCTTTCAAATTAATTATAACTAAAAAACCATGATGAATATATATATATAAAACCTAGATGTTAGTTTTGATTTTTCTGCTTTTAAGGTAAATTTAATTATTTCACTATGCAACCAAAGTATTAAAAGACCCAAAACTCCTTGTACCACAATTGTTTTTTGCTTTTAAGGGTTATGCAAGTCATTTCATTATGCATCTAAAATGTGAAAGGAATAATCTGTCATCGATCAATATGATAATAACAAATGAATCCAATTGAAAAGATTGTTTTTCCCTTAATAACTATTTAAATGATTTTGTTTGAGAATGGCAAAATGATCATTTTATTATTTCAATCCTCAATAATATGTGTTTAGGTGTATAGTGAAACACTAAGGCTTTTTATTTTTTTATGTAGTAAGAATATGTATATGAACACACCTTATTTCATCCTTTCATTTATGTAATGCCTTAAAATATTATAATGCCTTAAAATATCTATAGAAGTTGCCTTTAATAAAGTCAACTTTAACATTCACTTTGTTTCTTTTTAATCTCTTGATTACCTAGACACCTTATTTCATCCTTTCATTTATGTAATTCTCAATTTTATTTTTACTAGGAAAAATTACCTTGATTATTTCGTAGTTTAGTTATTTTTTCAATTTATCTCTATTCTTTTGAATATTACAATTTACATTCTGGGCCAACACAAATTTTCAAATTAGATTAAATAACTAAACTACCCGCATATATAATATATCATAAACACTTACAAATGACAAATTAAAAACTCTATTTCTCTCTCTAAACACGATTTCCCTCTCTTTATACACCATTTCCCTTTCTTCATAAATGACAAATCTAAACAAATTATGAAGCCTAATTTTAAATCAACTTAATGTCAATGGATGAAATTAAAAAAAAAAAAACCCAAAAATAACTTGAGTCAATCTAGGTTAATATATCAAACCCGTGATTTGAGTCATGGGACTAGTATAGCCTCATAGAAAGCAAATTTGAATAAATTATGAAATTTAATTTTTAATCAATCTAATGTTAAAGGATGAAATTGAAAAAAAAATCAATTAAAAAACAACCTGAGTAAACCGACCAAACTCATGACTCAGGTTATGAGACCATGATAACCTCATAAAAAGCAAACAAAAAAATGACTCGAGTCAACCTAGGTTAACCTATCAAACTCGCAACCCGGGTCATGAGGTTGTGATAACCCCATCGAAAGCAAATTGAAACAAATTATAGAGCACAATTCTCAATCAACACGCTATTAAAGGAAAAAAAAATAAAAAATCAATTTAAAAATTACCCAGGTCAACTAGGGGTAACCCATCAAATCTGTGACTTGAGTCATAAGACCAAAATAACCTCATAGAAAGCAAATCAAAACAAATAATGAAAACTAATTCATAATCAAGAAAAAAACTAAAGGATAAAATTGGAAAAAAAAAGCCAATTAAAAAAAAACATGAGTCAAATGTGTTAATTCACTTAACTCGCAACTTAGGTCATGAAGTTGGAATAGCTCCATATAAAAAAAATCATAAAACTCAATCCCTAACAAACTAAATATTGAAGGATAAAATTAAAATTGAAAAAAAACATACGTTTTTTTTTTAAATAAAGCACTATTAAAATGAATAGTGTTTTGTGAGGTTATGCACAATATAAACGCCCCCTCTTTTATTGTGTTGTTAATTTTAATTAGGAAAAATTAATTTATCATTAAAATTTAATGTTATATATAAATATAGAAGCACTCTCATTTCAGTATATATCTCATAACACAAACTTTAATATAAGTAAGTAAACTAGAGTTATTGGGACTAGATCTTGATTTATTAAAGAAAGCTACATAATACATAATTATTAGGTTGTGTCCAAATGTGCATATAAATGATATTTTATTAGTAAATTAAACAATGCCAATATGTTAATGAAGAATTTTGAGTATGTATAAGTGTATAGTGATGCCAATGTATATCCATGATTACAAATTCTAGCATAACAATAACAAAATCCAGATAAAAAAAACTCATATTGTAATCTTTTAGTCTTATAGCTACGATGATGATTTAATGAAGTTTTTCATGATGTTTTGATGATAACATAAACATTGAATATTAACATTATTAATTAAGCAATATGTTATATCTTAATAATAAAACATTGATTTGATATAGTTTAGATGTATGCCATGAAGATTTTAAGTGCCCTGTTATAATGCTTAAATGATTTAATAAATATATGTCAATATGCTACACGAAACATGCTTATGTGCCATATGCATTAATCTTGTTTTAAGTAAATCACACACACACACAGATAGATATATATATATTATGTGTTGCACACATCTTTGCGATGATTTAGACACGTTTATATCATTCAAGAAATCATCAAAAAAGTAAGGAAAGAATTCACGAAGGTGAAGAACGAAGAACTTGTAAATATAACGGTTATCGACTTCACTAATCTAGATTTTGTAGTAGTGATTTTCCAAATAGCACTTGACTTGTTTATGACACTTTGTAATACCCACATAACCTAAACAAACCCAAAAGAACCAAAGAAAATCAAGAAAAGACCAAAACACAAAAATAGGACAAAACCAAGACAGTAGTCAAAACAGTCCAATCGTTTCTCAAAATAGCTAGTTCGTTTCTGGAAAAATTCCAGAGGTAATTCAAGATGGTCTGGCCGATTCTAAAAACAATATAATTGATTCTCTAATGGGCAAAACACCATTTCTAATGGCTAATTTCTTTTTTAAGCCTATAAATAGTCGTTCACTTGACCAAAACAAGTGTGGAACTTCTAAGGCAAAAATCTATGCATACTCTCTCTAAAAAACAACTTATAACACCATTTTTTTTTATTTGTAATCATCAAAAAACAAGGTTAAGTGTGAATTGATAAAATCCTCTAAAAGAGCTTAATTGTTATTCTAATCAACTCTTCTAAGAGAGTATATTGTGGAAAGTGTAAGTGACACTCTAAACACTTAGGGAAGTCTTTTAAAAACAAAATTATGAATGGTTTAATACTTGTCATTCAACAAGTATTGGTGAAAGATTTTTTAGTCTTTAGCTAGCAAAAAAAATTAGGGATAAAAATTTGATCCTAAGCCCATAAAAGAATTGGGTTTGGTCTTGCACCTGTAAAAAGATCGTGTAAAGATTTGATCTCACCTGCTAAAAAGACCGGTGTGAGATAATGAAACTCTTGAATGAAAGTTCAAGGAAATGAGTATGTGATTTGACAAACCTTTATAAAATTTGGTGCTCTCTCTCTAAACTTTCACTCTTTAATTACCACATTTATATTGTTAATTGTTTCCACTTTTGCTTGAGTATATAGAATTGCATGTTATTAGGTAAAAAGTTTTTAATTTGTAGCTTTACATTGTATATCTAATTCACCCCCTTCTAGGTTCATTATCCCTCTAGGGTCCTATAATTGGTATTAGAGCTTATGCTCTTGCTATATGACTTAACCATCTTAGAGTTAAAAATCATGAACATCAGTGAACTAGATTTTTCTAGAATAATAGTATATGAAGAAGATGATATACACTCACCTAGCTTAAACTCCATTAAACAAGATGAAGATGTCGATATGAGTTTTGATGTCTTGATTACCTTGAAGACTTACATAAAAAGAACAAGATGTATAAAAAGACTAATAAAAACTTAAAAAATATGCATGAAAATATAACAAATAAAAATAATGATTTTCTTGAAAAGTATGATAAATTGATTTAAGTAAATGAATCATTATGTGATATTGCTAGTTGTTTCTTTTATTTAAAAGATTTGAAAAATAAAAATGATGCTCTTAGAAAACAAGTTGAAAACTTAACTTCAACTTTAGCCAACTTTACCCAAGGTAGAGATGACTTGGATTTTTTATTAAGAGGACAAAACAAGAGCCTAAGTAAAAGTGGTTTAGGTTTTAATTGTGTAGAAAAAAAAAATTGAATAAGCATGTTAATCAATCTTCCATGTATAGTTGTTTTTCTACATGTAATTTTTGCAACAAGAAAGGCCATTTATCACATAAATATAGTTTAAAGAAAAATAGCATTCCTAAAAATATGTTGTGGGTACTGAAAGGTACAATGCCTAACAAACAAGGACCCAATATTAAAAGGGTATCTAAAAATATTTCTCATATGAATTCTAGGAATATAGGAGCAAGGAAAGTGTTCCAACAAAGAAGGAATATGAGTCATGAACAAGCAAGGCCTTAATTCCAAAATCAATAATTACGAGGCAAATTGCAAAAAAATAATCAATGGCAAAGGCGAGAAAAGCCTTACTTCTAAAAATGCCAAGTTGGAAGAAATTTGCATTGGAAGAATGGTGGTAGCAAAAATGTTAAACCTTCATTTATCAACATTAATGTGAAGAGGAATGTGCCACAATAACATCTAAGGCCTCAACCCCAAAGGTATTAAATGAGAGAACAACCAAAACCTATAAGCACAAGGTCTATGATAAATCATATGATCCAAAATATCAACCAAGGATCAAGAAGAAATGTGTATCAATCTGAACAATACACAAAACCATAGAGCAACGTGTACCCGATACTTGGAGGTTAAGCGAATATGAAGCCAATGCCAAGATTTTAACTATAATACGGCTATCATAACCAATCACCAATAGTATCTATTCCACAAGGTTTTTGGGAGCATGAACAAGTCTTTCAACAATCTATGGTGATGTCATTCAACTTCATAAGAAACTACTACTAGAGGTTAATGATCCAAATCTTAACTAATTTATCTTAGTTTAGTTATTATTTGTATGACACACTAGAAGCATGATAGTGACATTTAAACTTGAACTTTATACTTGCATTTATTTGTGCATATATGTGTTAAAACTTGAGCAATATAAAAATCAATCAATTGTCAAAATTCGAGTCATTTGATGTGGATTTTTTAGGTTTAGATGACCACTTATATGGGAAAATATGGTTAGTATCAACTAAGTTTGAATCATGGAAGAAACAAGTGAAAACACAAAAAATCACGATTCTCAAAATGGCCAAACCATTTTGTATAGTATATAAACTGCATCTACATTTCTCTTTTCTAAAACTCAACTCCTCTCAATTTCTACAACCCCTATCTCTATTTATATAAACCCTAAACCCTCAAAATCATCACTAAGGGTTCCATACTTCTATTAAACACTAAATCCTAACTCAAAACACCTTAGAATCAACTAAATTTGTGTTCAAGCACCCACAAAATCAAAAACCCAAACTTGTATTTCTTAAAATTCCATTTGAAAGAACAATGCCTAGAGTGAAGACTCCATGAAGGAGAAGTTTTCAAAGATTTGACAACAATCTCTTTGTCTTCGAAGACGCTGAGAAGAGATATAATGACGACTTTAAAACTAGGCATATTGTTTCACCAAGGTATATGGATTGAGATGATTTGGAAGAATGAATATAGTTAATTATTTTGAGAACATCGGTTAGAAGGAAGTGGTTAGCATAGATGATATCTTTTATGAGAATTCTATTAGGATGTTCTATGCAAATCTAAGTGTTAAAGAGAAGAGAGATGATATTTACATAAGTAATTATGTTTATGATGTTAAAATAGAGTTGAATTCAAATATTCTAGCTCAAGTCTTTGAGATACCTATGAGAGATTTTACCAGAACATATGCATCCCATCAATTTATTGAGGCACCAAATACCCCAACTCCCTTTGATATTTGGTAGAATCTTATATGATGGAGAAAGAACTATTGCAATGCTTTTGTCTTATGAAATGTATATTTTGCATTCAATAGTTAGTTAGATTCCATTGTTTAAAGGAGGACATAAATAATAGTTGAAATTTATGAATTTGTGGATAATGGCTTGTATAGTGGATGGAAAGCCATTTGATTTAGCCTATTTATTTTTTAAACACATGAGTAATGTAATTAAAGAAAGGCAAATAAGAGCCTTAGTGTATAAAGTTATTTTAACTAAAATCCTTATTATATTTGATGTGAATGTGTTAGACTATAAGGACGATCATAACATTGGAAGAGATCATAACTATAATGCTGCAAAATTAAAGGAATTAAGAATGATTTGTGTTGATGAAACTTGGATTTATGATCCTTCTAAGGAACATAGTGCTAGAAAATTAGAACTAGGTCCAAGACAACGATCCTCGATAAGAGACCAACAACCTATGCCTTTACATCAACTTCAATCAACCTTTGAAGAAGGTTCATCGAGTGTTCCATTGATCACCTTGCAATCCATTCATGATATGTAAAGTGAGACTCTTAAACAAATAAATGACTTTCATGGAGATATCACGGAGTTGCATTAAGATGTAAGAATGGTAGATAGAAGAGTTGTGGGTATCCATATAAGAGTTGATACCATGTATCATTGGATGCAACTCGACCACTTAAGTGTTGATATCGAAGGACTTGATGCAGATGATATCGATGACGTTATGAATGAAGGCGACAACAACAATTAACTCTTTAATTCATATTGTTCATGAATATTTGTATTTCTATTTTTATGAACATCTTTTGTATTTTGTTTTTATAATTGTATTGATGATGAATTTGATGTTTCATACATTTTTGTGTGATGAATGATGAATTTAATGTTTTGAATGACTTTTTTGTTTTATGAATGATGTATTTGATAGTGATGATCTACCTATGCTAATTTGGATGAATCATTTTTTTAAGAGGAGCATATAACACAAATTATTTGAAAGATTCTCCCCCTTTCTATTTAGAAAAAAAAAATATGTGCAAATTGCTTTATTTAGGGGGAGTTCTTTTCTAAAGGGAGTGATATTTTAAAAAAAATTATGATTAAAATATAAATTTCATTTGGCATCAGATGTTTTTTAATTGTCTTTTAGCATATGCTTTTCAGAACTTCATTTTTAATTGGCATTAGAATTTTAAGTAATAGAAATATATTTTAAGACAAATTATAGGGGTATTTTTTTCTAAATAGAAAAGGGGAGAGAAACTTTCAAACAAAAGAGAGAAAATTGTTTTTATAAAACATGTCTTATATAAAGGGGAAAAAGTTTATGTACCTTTTGCCTGATGACAAAAAAAAAAGAGAGGAAAGGTTTGAGATGCATACATTAATATACTTAACATGCTTTATTATATGAAGTTTGAGATGCATATATTGAACATGCTTTTATTATGTTTTATTATATGCTTATTGCATCAATGTTTTTGTCCTCATAAAAAAAGGAGATTGTTAGCTTTATGACTACGATGATGATTTATTGAAGTTTTTCATAATGTTTTGATAATAACATAAACATTGAGTATTGATATTATTAATTAAGCAATATGTTATACATCAATAATAAAACATTGATTTGATGTAGTTTTGATGAATACATGATAAATCATTATGTATGCCATGAATTCTTTAAATGCCTCGCTATAATGCTTAAATGATTCAATAAATTCATGTCAATATGCTATATAAAAAATGTTTGTGTGCCACATGCATTAACAACAACCATATATGGACAAAAACATTATTAACATATAACTCATATCATTAACAATAACCAAATAAATTTGACAATATAAAAATATTTTAAAAACATTTTAAGATATTCATCCACAATATAATACCTAAATAAATTGTCTTAATATGATTCTTAAAAAGAAAAGTTGTTCCAACAAGAAAATAAAAAAGTCTCAATCTTATATATATATATATATATATATATATATATATAAACATCTACTTAAACTAAAATTTAACATCAAGTATTGAAACATCTTCCACAATCTAAAAAGCTACAATTAGCCATTCCCTCCATTTAATCAATAAATCATTTCACAGTGAATGGCTCAAATTAGTGATCAAACCACGGTTATACTTGTAAATAAAGATGATAGTAATATTTTCATACTTGTTCTATTAGTTTAAGTTTCATATTTCCCTTATCATTATCAAAATCATCATATATGCATTAGACTTTTAGAATTTGTGAAAAGAGTGGTGAGTATTTATATGTAATGAGAAACTTATAATTATATGATACATAGGTTGTGTTTGATATGGATGATATTTTTGGAGGAAAAATGATAAAGGGGTAAAATTTAAGAATGGAGTGTTAAGGATGTAAAGAAAAGGTAAAGGGATGAAGTGTTAAAAATGTTTGGTGCGAGATTGAAAAAAAATATAGATAAAAGTGAACCCATTAAAGATAAAATCAGTTTTAGAATTAAATAACAAATTAAATTAAATATATTTGTGGTCTAAAATGGAATGAGATAAAAAAAGAAAGATGAGAGCATATAATAGTGTTAAATTAAATAAAAAAGAAAGGTAAAGGTATAAAATCCAAATCATATCCAAAATTTTCCATGAAGGTTTAGTCTTAATGGAACATATCACGAAAATGAATTTATTCCTTAAATTATCATTTCACTTCAGGTTTGTGTCCTAGTAAAAAAATGTTAAAAAATAAATTTCATGAATGCATAACTTCAAATTTAAATGATTTGTTCGAGACTTGATCAAGGGAAGAACTTGGTCCAAGAATTCTGGATAACAACGATATTTTTACATTAACACCTTTATGTATAGTTATAAGTTGGAATAACAAAATATTGTATATAGTTATATATACTTATGATTGTTTTCTATTCTAATATATTATATTAACGAAAATGATAATACATATAAAATCATTATTTGTTTCTAATATTATTATTAAGTATTGAAAATTGTGAAATATAATGGAATAAGAAAAAAAAATTATGTATGTATGTTTATGTTTGTTCATCAAGTTTCGTTCGGTTAACTTGGGTTAATAAATTATTAACCTCAACCTGAATGTATAGCCTAAAATTTATAGATTTGGTTCTTACTAAAGATTTGATTAGCTTACTAGTGTGGTTCATATTGTGAGGTTTAGTTTTCAAGTTTAAAAGTGTTTTTTAACATCACTACCACACTCAAACCAAAACCATTTTTGTTCAAAAAATCCTACTTGCTCGTTAGTTATTGATAGTTAAATATATTCATAATTATTTATAATAGAGGTATCCCTATACCAGTTTATGTGTGGTATTGTGGTAGCTTTTGTGGTAGTGGTTTGAAAAAAGTTGTTTTATAAAAAGTACTTTTGGTTGAGGTTGATTTGGTATTTATGTATGTTTGGTTAAAACCGTGGTTGAAATTGAGGTTGAATAAAAAGTAGTTTATATGTTTGGTTAAGAATACTTTTCAAATTGAGGTTATAAAATAATTTAAAAAAATATATTAATATTGATGGTTTTTAATTTAAATATTGTAGATTTAACTATTGTTATTACATCATGAAATAAATAATACTTTATATAAAATAATTTTTTTATTATTCCATTAAACTATCTACAATTCCATCATGTCTGAAATACATCCGACAATTTTCTTGGTTTCTTAAAAGCACAATAACATCAGGTAAAATATAATCAGGAACAAAATTAGGATTGCGATCAAATTCTGCAAATACTACGTCATCAAGCGATCTTCGTCTAATTTATGTAGTGTCATTGAATAATGTTAAACACTCGTTTTTCGAATAAAACACAATTAAAAAAATAAAAAATATTTTTTTATTATTTTACTGGGTCGGACCCTGTTCAATGCATTTTGCGCGTTGGACCAGACCCGGTCCGGCCAGAACAGTGGAGCATGCCTCCACTGTTCACTGCTCCACTATTTAATAAACAGTAGAGGCATGCTACACTATTCAGTGAACAGTTGAGGCATGCTCCACTGTTCACTGAACAATGTAGCATGGTTGAACTTCTCATCCGTGCAAGAAAGCAGCAATTAGCTGCTTTCCTTCGCCCTGCGTTTCACACGCAATTTATTGTGGGACCCATGAACAATAAGTAGCTTTTTTCCCTTAACCAAATGTTTACAAGCTGCGGTTTACTTTAAAAGCAACCGCAGCTGCGTAAACAAACAAGCACTAAGTCTCCATCAAAGAGATTTTAAGGATGTGTTTTTCACATGAGTTTAATGCATTAAAAAAATTAATAAATTCTATTAAGTATTCATGTCAAGATTTGAAGGTTTTTGTGAATGTAATAGTAATTATTTTTTAAAGTGTTTTTTTATTTGAAAATATATAAAAATAATATATTTTTTTAATTTTTAAAAAACTATTTTTGACATCACTTTATCAAAATAATTCAAAAAACATAGCAGAATTAATTTTAAGCAATTTTTTTTAATTTACATGAAACGGAGTTCCAAATAACACATTAATAAATTAAATAAGAAAGCATTCCTCCTTCGACTAGCAATGAATACCATTTGTTGGATTTGTATTGTGATAAGATTGAAAAGTTTGAAATTCAAAAAATCAAAATTTATAATTATTACAATATTTAATCACCACAAACCAACGAAAGATAATCTTTTTGAACAATTGTTCTCGGAACATTCTTCATCAAACCCTATAAAATTTTACACATTTTAATAATTTTATAATTATTATTGTCAAATTTATTGTGCATTCATGCCCATAAAAAAATGAAGAGTTATTAATTGATTTTTCATTAGTGAGTACGATACTGTTTGTTTATAAAAATTGTGTTCGATATGTTTAATTTTAAAAGTATAAAATTAATAAAAAAAAAATTAGTGTTTTTTAATAATTTTAATATAATAATATCAAAAAAAAATATATATATTTTTATATTTTTAAATAAAAAATACTCTTGAAACTAAACATTTTATCCAAAAAAAAAAAAAACAGTGGCCTCATGTTTGTTGTGCCGTTAGGACCAAGCAAATAATAAATTAAGTGAAATTGCGGCTCATTCTGGAAAGTTCAGTATCATATAAAACAAGAGACATGGAACCAGTCCTTTATCTACAACTAAAATTGAGTGATCGAAAACCATGGTTTTAACAAGGATAGCTAATTACATGCAGGGCAGGGAGGGAATTCGCATATGTATAGCAAAAATCCAAAAGGAAACGCTGCAAAGAGGGAGAAAACATAAAGGAGATTTAAAAATATAAGTAAATTTAAAGACGTTAAATTAAAAAATAAATTGCAATAATACTTTTCCAAGTCAATATCCATGAAAATGATGCAATGCAAATTGTTATAAGAAGATATATTATGGTTAAGAACCGATGAGGTGGGTAAAGGAAAGAGAAGGTAGCATGGGGTTTATGTTTAAGCGGAACTTAAACAAAGAAGAGATACTAGACAGGGGTGGAGGAGTTATCAAATGTAGTTCCGACATGCTGAATGACAAATCCATAAATTTTTTTCTTCAGCTTCTCAATCTTTCCGGTCAGAAGCTCATCCCCTTTCAATGCAACGCGGTCCAGCCATTCATTGACTCTCTTCAACTGGGACAGGACAGCTGCAATTGAGCTAGAGTTAAGGGGCAATGATTTACTTCCATTATTAGCACACTCCCCTAACACCCGAAAACCAGCATCCAGGGACTCCTCGATGAACTTTACAAACCACATTTGCATCTCAACCTGCAACTTCATAGAGAGTTCTACCGTTTCCTTCATTCCATGGCCCCTTGTCCAAACCCCAACAATAGGATCAAATGTTGGTAACGAGCTGGCCTTTTGAGGTGGTCTCTTGGACAAACTTCTTCGGAGAGCTGTTGGAGGTTCATTCTTCTGATTGCTCAGAAGAGAAACAATCTCAAGATCAGTAGCTAAGGCAGCTTCTACCCATAAAGAAGCAGATTTTGATTTCTCAGTTGCTGTAGTATCATGATCAGAGCAGTGACTAGCAGCGACTGATTCAGCAATTGAACTATATCTTACAACATCATCATAAATTGAGATAAATTGATCAATTGTGGGTAAAGGGTTCCCAGCCTTGGATGAAGAAGCAAGTTCTGAAAATATGCTGCGATTCACAGATAGGGTTGAGTTATGATTAGATGCAGCATCTGTGTTAAAAATAGAATGAAAACTTAATGGTGGCACGCAACATTAAGGTGACCTTATAATGTTCTCGGGAACCTGGAAAAAAAAAATGAGTTTCCATGTATCTATACAAGTTTGTGTTTGTGTTTGTAGCTGTGCATGCGCGAGCACGTGCAAGAAAGAAATGCACACTAGTAGCATTACCTGAGACTCCTAACAACAGACTCCGTAGCAATTGCTTCCTCCAATGCTTCAGCTGCAGCAGTTGAAGCAAGAGCCCTCCTTTGCATAGCCTCCTGCATTTAGTCATCATGTGAAAAAACTATTTTTTTTTTGTTCATGTAATGTAAGTGGCTAATTCAGAGATGACTTGGTCAATATTTAGAGTGTGTTTGTTTTTGCACTTTTGCTTCCATTACCCAATCACTGTCACAAGGTTGCCTAATTGCCAATAATCTGATAAATACATTGCTGCTATTGCCATGGCAAACGAAATTTCTGCTTCATTAATGGATGAAACAAATAATCCATCCTAAATGCTATTCTTACCTTTCCAAACTTTGCAAGTTCTGAAGAGACCGCATCTAATGGAACACTACCATCAGTCCATTTCTTCTCATGTACAACGAATCCAAGAGCTGCACAGGTTGGATTCTTATTATCTAGACACCCTTCCGGTGAACTGGGTTTTGTTTTCTCATAACTCGAAGTCTCATCTTGATTTGATTGTCGGCTGTTTGCGTCACTTAGACGTCTAGACAGGGCAGCCTGGGAAACAACCAACGCAAGGTCAGACCTAAACCTAAAATGAAATAAATCAATCTATCTTCACATCGAAAACATAGAACAGAAGGCAGTGCAAAAGCATAAGGTGTAAGTAGTTAAAGGGAGTTGACGGACCAAGAGTATATGGGAAAATATATTCCATATAGCAAATACGAATTCAGAAGTATATTATTGATTGAACTGGGAGAATAGCCACTGAACTAGGCCTGAGCAGCTACCATTCATAGAGCATCAAAATAATGCTTCCCCACGTTTGAATCCTAAAATTAAATGAAATAGTTGTATTGGGGGACATTCTGCTACCAAAGCCACCGTTTTTTCAGGAATGCTGGTTGCAATTTCAAGAAAATATCATCTTGTGAAGTCAGATTCTGGACTGAGAAAAGCCTCAGCATTGCCTCTCTGAATGAACTAAAAACAACCAATTTTGGAAGTAAAAGCTCAGTAATACTAGCAAGACTGCAAAGGCATGTAATCAAACTCACAGAGTATGACAACTGAAATGGGTAATAGGCATCATTGAAAAGAAGTCTCTTCAACATAGGCTTCTTACGAAGCGTTGAAAAAGTAAGATAGGAAATTACCTGAGTCCGCAAAATCGCTTGCAGATCCGGTTTCTTCTTGGCTTCACCCTTCTCTTTCATCTCCCCTGAACCCACCGCAGCTGGTATCTCATCCCAATTCTTCCTACTACTCTTTGCAGACCCAACAAGCGCCTCTGAAACTTTTGAAATCCCAGCGACAATATTTGCAATCTTCTTCTTTCCAACAGAGTCCGAGACAGCAGGTGAAAGCTTCACTCCAGAAAGCCTCTTCCCTGGAGAAATCGAAGCCCTTCGAGCATTGGGAGAAGGCTGCTTCCTCCCACTCGGAGATGGCTGCCTGTACCTGGATGGAACAATAATTGCTGGCTCCCTTGCAACTTTCCTGTTTTCCTCCTTGGCAGCCAGCAAGCTCGGAACCATACATTTGGACGGCACTGGAGATGCTGATCTCTTCCCTTTGGCCGCAGGAGAAGGATCCCTCTCCACCAAAGCGGCATTTTTCTTCCCAACCGAAACAGATCTCTTAGCAGTAGCTGGAGATGAAAATCTCTTAGCAGTAGCCGGAGATGAAAATCTCTTAGCAGTAGCCGGAGATGAAAATCTCTTAGCAGTAGCAGTTTCATCCACCATCACATTATCTCGAGGTGCAAGCGCTTGTCTGGTAACTTTAGCCGTCACTTCGCCTTTCTTATTATGATCATTTCTTGGAAATTCGTCGAATTTTTTGTTGTTGGATAAGTAGACGGCAATTGGATCCACAGAGTATTCGGAGTCGGCGACAGGTTGAATCACAAACTCTTTCTTGGAAGCTGAGATTCGGGCAATGAGAGGTTCTGGAGTACCGACAAAGGAGTGGCGGCCAGCGATAGGGCGGATTCCAGAAACCCTAGGGACAGGAGAATCGAAATCGAAGCGATCTATATAAACAAATTGGCCTAGCTGAAGGCGATTCGTGAGGATAAGGTCGGTATCGCGTTCGGAGAGGGAGACGTAGGTGGAGTTGAGAGAGTCGGAAAGTTGGACGTAAAAGCCTTGGTTAGGCCAGAGATCGGAGCCGGCGAGAGCAGGGACGATGCCGATTACTTGGAGAAGAGGGGATCGGTGGTCGCCGGTGACGCGGGCAGCGGAGTTCATTGATTGGAGGAGTTTTAAGAGGATTCCCGGAGCTAGAGAAGCCATTTTGGGAGAGGGTGAAGCTGTAAGGTAAGAGTAAAAGAAGTAATTAAGGAGGAGGAGGAGGAGGACAAGCTACAAAGTGATTTTTGGCCGTTATGTAAATTCAAATTCAAATGCCCGCTCTAATATTTTAGTATTTTAGTTTTTGAATTCTGGTGGACGGATAGACTAACGAGACAGTCAAGTCAGGCGTTAAAGCTGCCGTTATCTTATGTGCTTGCCCTTGTAGTTAATGCAACGATTCTTGCTTGGTACCAAGTTTTATGTATATATAAACAAAGAATATAAAATTGATTAATATAGTTAAGTTCTGTTTTTGTCATGTCATATTAATTCTTTTTCATGAAGATATTTGATGTGTTTATTTTTAATTCTGATAAATATTAATTGAATTATTCTGTAAAATGATATCGATTATTATAATAAGTGATTTACACAATATTTATTGGTAAGGTATACTAATAATTTCTGTAAATTACTTATCTAATCTAATTTTTTTATTAACATGAGTGTTTACCGTTAACGACTATGTAAGTTTCCAGTGGTCATCATATTAACAATCACAGAGATCGAACCTGAGACCACAAAAAGAGCAAACTCCTTGATCCCAAGTTCTTACCATTGGACTACCTGCTAGATGGTTTACTTATCTAATTTAATTTAAAGTTTAACATCGTGGTAGTTATTATTTTTTAAAATGTTTTTCACTTGAAAATAAATTAAAATAATATATATTTTTTATTTTTTAAAATTTATTTTTAATATCAACACGATATAAAAACATAAAAAGAATTAATTATATCTTCATGGCTTAACATTTTCAAAATATGTCCCTAGCATTTTGATATATATTTGATTGATAGCCTTTTTAATATTTTACTAGCTTTTGGTTGTATTTTATAATAAAAAAAATAAATATAAAAGAAAAAAATATACTTAGTCAAAGAAATGTAATTTTTGTTTTGTTTTTTAGAATAGCGAAAGATATATATAATGAGATCCAAATCAATTGTTAAAGGAAAACTTGTAGAGAGATAAGAAAAAAATATGGCAAAATCACAAGGGTGTCATTTCATTTTATTAGTTATGAAAGTAAATTAAAATAAAGCTATCTCCATTATGCCCATGTGATTCCACTGTGTTATTTTTAAAATCTATTTTTATTTAATTTAATAGAGATTAAAGTAAATATTTAAAAGAATTCTAACAATTTAATTCTGGAAAAATAATATTTCTTTAGTCAAGATTCGTTTTTCTTATTCATGTATTTATTTTTTGTTTTTGACAAAAACATATCTTTTCATCAATATTATGTTTTTTTTTAATAAAGACTTAAAGACAATTAAAATAAATATTCATAAGAATCTGATGAATTAAATTAGGGAGGAAACAAATATTTTTTAATTAAATACTCCATCCTTATTTGTGTATTTATTTTTTGTTTTGATAAAAAAAACATGTTTCTCTTTACTATAAGCATGCTTTTTCAAACAAAAACTTATTATGATAAAAAAAACAAGTTTCAATTCAAAAACAATCATGTATTGATAATTTATAGATGGTTGTGTGAAAAGATAATTAATTTAAGAAACTATATAAAAACT
>Ga0307511_10002089_pt1 | contig 20926 bp, 20 predicted proteins | sample 13_EM_MG_FD_200266 | JGI IMG/M metagenome (GOLD analysis project Ga0307511, IMG submission 200266) | Populus trichocarpa ectomycorrhiza microbial communities from riparian zone in the Pacific Northwest, United States - 13_EM | ecosystem: Host-associated > Plants > Roots > Unclassified | place...
CCCACGGAATAACGGGCTCCATAAACGGCCAGCCTCCCAAACCTATGAAATAACAAGTGAAAGCCCTATAAATATTCGCAACTTCCGCCGCCACGCCCCTCTCCGGCCCTGCTTGGTAGGAATAAACATAAGGGCTAAAGTGCTTGTAGGTCTAACCTGGTAAAGAAATCCTCCACCAAATCTATCATGATCTCCTTGTCTCCGTCCTTCCTCTTCCGCATCCATACCTTCCTATCGTCTACCTGCTTCCACGAGCTCCACCTTCTTCCTAACCATTCCTCTGCTATACAAACTAGTGCCACATATTGGCTAGTTTTCAGGTTCTGGCATACCCTACACGTTGGGTCTTCCCATGGATCCAGCGTATACCTCCACCAACCCAGTCTCCCTTTCCCAGTTCGACATTGAGTGTAATTGAGTAGAGCTTTTCGGTTCCATTTCAAAACCCTCCCCATTCCTGTGCCCTTCACATATCTCTCCACTTTCCTCTTCTTGTCCTATGCTTGCTTCAACCTACCCTCTGTGATCTGGGTTGTGTTTGGGATTTTTTCTGCTCCCTCTTTTGCCAGCTTATCCGCCTCCTCATTTCCATAGATTCCCACGTGCGCCTTGACCCCTCCTAAGGTCAACGAGTCCTCTCCTAGCTCCTCCTTTCTTCTTCCGATCTCACTTACCACCCAGCGGAGGTTACCAGTCCTGGCTTTTCCTGTCCTCCCTGCTTGTTTGGTGGCCGCAATTGCTGCCTGCGAATCTGAGAGGATGAGTATCTTTCTGGCTGGTACGGGGGTTGGAGCCCCCCGTAGACCCGCCACCTCTCCATCCCAGACTGTCATAATTTTCCCTAATCCTATACTGTACCTCTTCCTCTTCTCCTAATCCCACCAGCTTACTCCCACGCCTCCTTCCTTAATCTTGCTTCTATCTATGAATATCACCACTGCATCCTCCCCTACCTCCGAAATCCTCTGCTGCCACTTCTCCTTAGGATCCTCACTAGACAGCTCCATATCGACCTTTGGGATCTTCGAGATCTTGCAAGTTCCCCCAAAACTGAGTTTTATCTTGCTGCTCCTGCCTCCAGGTCTGTTGCTGTCTTCATCAGTAACCACAAAATCTGCGTCAGGTGCTTAAGAAGCTCCTGAAGCACTTTTGCAAAACCTCGATACATGGAGCCACTCACTGTTACTCACGCTTCGTGACGCGTACGTTCCATCCGTTTGTTAAGCGACGCAAATTATGCTGCCCAGTGAGTCCCGACGTAAGACCATGTGAGCTTGCGTTCCGAACGCGAATTCTGGTCAGACTGCGTATACAGGAAGCCTGCCATGAAATAGGTGCTTCTGCAACTCGCAGGTCCGAATAGGAACTTCCACAAATCCACGGAGAAACTAGCTATAGCCGCAGGTACCATATTGCGCTTAAATTGTATGACAGGCGGCGACTTTTATGTAGTGATACAAATATGCAATTAATGTTTGCTATGCAATTCTATTATAAATATCTATATTCATAATTCTGGGCTCCCATGATACCCGTAAAATAGCAAAATCTTGGGATACCCAAACTGCATCCCCAACACCCCAACACCCAGCCATGGCTACCGCATCCCATAGTTCCCAGTTCTGGCAGCAATGCCTGCCTCGAAAGTAATTAGTGATGCCTACAACAGTGGTGGGCTGGCAATGCTTACCTAGGGTGGTCGCTGGTGCAGGCTGGGTCGGTGACGCTGGCCTGGTCACTGGCGCCGAGTAGGTCCCTTCCGCTATGTATGGGGCTGCCACTGGTGAAGTGTCTAGGACTCTGTAGAATAATTAATATTTGTTATGCGTCCTGATGCCGGGTGGACACTTACCTAGACCTGCTTCCTGCTACCAACCGCCATTGCTTGCCATAGGTAAAGTGGAAGATCCCTGCTGCTGGTGAAGTGGAAGATCGCTGCTGCTGGTAAAGTGCCAACGACTCTGCTGAACAATTAATACTTGTAATACCTGCGGATGCTAGGTAGACACTCACCTTAGTCTGCTACTACCAACCGCCCATGGATTACATGCTGCCTACCTGTGGGCAAGTCGCTGCCTCTGATGCGGTCGCTGCCTGTTGTGAAGTCGCTGGCATTTATTGGAGGTGTACTTGCTGGTTCAAGGCCTCTGGCGTAAGAGAAAGATTGCCTGCCTGAGGTTGTGGGTGACTACTGTACTTTCTTAAGTGAGTTGGGTGCCGGTAGCATAGTGTAACTCGTAAGACATGATCAACACCCCTTGCAAGCCTCCCAAGGCTAGAACTCCTAGCAACGGGCATTACCGAAACAGGGAATAATAGGGGGCACTAATCCATATGAACGTCTTGTCTATATATATATACATATTCACCTGCGATATGCATGAACTGGCTAGATATAGATATATTCACCCATGATATACATAAATTGGCTAAATATAGAGATATTCGCTAGCAATATGCATGAATTGGCTAGATATAGAGATATATTCGCACCCCAAATATATATATATATATATGGAATTCATTCATATTGCAGGCGAATATCTATATATCTAGCCAGTTCATGCATATCGCGAGTGAATATATATATAAATATATATATATGGAATTCATTCATATTCCAGGCAAATATCTCTATATCTAGCCAATTCATGCATATTGCAGTTGAATATCTATATATCTAGCCAGTTCATGTATATCGCAGGTGAATATGTATATATATATAGACAAGACGTTCATATGGATTAGTGCCCCCTAGTATTCCCTATTTCAGTGATGCCCGTTGCTAAGAGTTCTAGCCTCGGGAGGCTGGCAAGGGGTGTCGATCATGTCTTACAAGTCACACTATGCTACCGGCACCCAACTCACTTAAGAAAGTACGGTAGTCACCCACAACCCCAGGCAAGCAATCTTTCTCTTAAGCCAGAGGCCTTGAACCAGCAAGTACACCTCCAATAAATGCCAGCTACTTCACCACAGGTAGCGACCCCACCAGAGGCAGCGACTTGCCCACAGGTAGGCAGCATGTAATCCATGGGCAGTTGGTAGTAGCAGACTAAGGTAAGTGTCTACCTGGCATCTGCAGGTATTACAAGTATTAATTGTTCAGCAGAGTCGTTGGCACTTCACAAGCAGCAGCAATCTCTCACTTCACCAGCAGCAGCGATCTCCCACTTCACCAGCAGCAGCGATCTCCCACTTCACCTGTGGCCAGCAATGGCAGTTGGTAGCAGGAAGCAGGTATGGGTAAGTGCCCACCTGGCATTAGGACGCATAACAAATATTAATTATTCTATGGAGTCCCAGACACTTCACCAGTGGCAGCCCCACACCTAGCGGCAGCGACCTACTTGGCGCTAGTGACCACCCTAGGTAAGCATTGCCAGCCCACCACTGTTGTAGGCATTGCTAATTATTTTCAAGGCAGGTATATCTGCCAGAACTGGGAACTGTGGGATGCAGTAGCGATGGCTGGGTGTTGAGATGTTAGGGATGCAGTTTGGGTAGCCCAAGATTTTGCTATTTTATGGTTATCGTGGAAGCCTAGAATTATGTATATAGTTATTTATAAAAGAATTGCATGCAAAACAGAATCTCCGCATTATGAGAGTATCCTGTAGTGCTAAGGGATATATGTGATTTACCCAAATGCTGTCATGCCTATTGCACTTTGTAAGCTACATAATGGCTCAAAATATTTCTTCTGGAACTTCATACACCTGACGCATGCTATGGTTGGAGATGTACTGGCCAATATATGACACATATGAAGCATGCGGAACGCGACAGGACGCAGTTGGATTGACCTGACACACATGACACACTAGACGCACTCCACCGTTGGGCCGCAGTTTTTTTTTTGCTGATGTTGATAATCCTCCTAAGTGCCATTGGTACTCCTACTTCCTCATCCTTCACCAAATCCCTTAGAGCAGTTGAGTCTCTTAAGTTCTTTCCCATGAGCCTGCTCTGAGCTGTGTTCATTATCATACTTGGTGATTCGACTCCAGCGATCTGGCTCACCAACTCCTTCCTTGAACCTCTCGTTGCTCCGGTGCACTTCATCAGTGCTTGGTACTGGAGCTGTTCGAATTCCCTCTCCCAATCTCTTTGACCGCACCACCCCAGCTCTGCGCTCCACAATGCAATCGCCCTGACTATACCTATGTATAGGTTCCGCCAGCTTGTGGGGCTAATGCCCCATTGTGGGTTCCCTATCCCTTTGCATCTCCCCAATATACTCCTCGCCTTCTGGATTCTAGCCCTCCAGTGCTCCCTGAAAGTAAGGCCTTCATCCATGATGATCCCCAGCCACTTGATCATCTTTACCTCGTTATTTTTCCTCCTTCTCTTCTTCCTCAATACTAGCCATTCATGTTTCGACTTCTCAAGTGGTAGGTTATGCTTGTCAGTGACTCTGTTGATAATTATATCTACCGCTGTTAGAAGAAGATCCATGTCGACTGTCTTCGCCTCTATCTTATCCCAGATACAAAGACCTACGTAGATGTCGTCCACATATGAGGGTAGTTCGACCTTTACGACTGTATACTCCTTCACCTCCTGCTCCATTTCTTCCAGTATCAGTGCCATCCATATCAGGAAAATCACTAGTAACAATGGTGACCCCTGCAGTGCCCCGATATTCTTCTTGCCTCTTCCTCTTGTTTTTCCATCCCACTCAATGTCAAACTCCCTGGCTCGAAAAAAATTCCTAACATAGGGAATCCACTTTCGCCCCTCTTCTGACTTCTCTAGCTGCTTCACCATGTCTTCCTCTCTTGCATTCTGGAAACCCCCTTTCACATCCCAGAATGCCCACCCCACTGCTCCTCTGCTTCACATGCACCTTTGAGCTCTCATGATCACTCGTAGAACTGCCTCAACTGCCGACCACCCCTTTACTGATCCGAATTAGTGTCGGTGGAATAATCCTGCTCCTTGTAGCCTTTCCATCACCACCTTCTCGCTCAGCTTCCCTATATAGTTGATCAGGTTGATCGGTCTCCATCCCTTCGTGGTCTTATGGTTCTTTCCAGGTTTGGGGATCATCACCACTTTGGAGTGTTGCCACTCCTTTAGGATTCTGCCGTGTTGTATGTTCACTATAACCTCATCTATCAGTTCTTCTCTGAGTTCCGTCCTCATAACTGCTTTGAGGAACCGATAGCTGATTCCATCAGGTCCGGCTGAAGAAGAAATACTCGTCTTGTTTAGAGCCTTCTTTGTCCATCGCCTTATCTCCTCGAACTCTGCTGCCTCCCCACCGTCATCTGGCTCTTCCTCTTCATCTACCTTCTGCCTATTATCATCCCATCCAAAAAGATCTTTGACCAAACCTTGGACCTTGTCCTCCTCTGTCGCAAGTTCCGTTCCACCCTAGCTTGTCAGTTTCCCCATTGACCCCTTTAGCCTCCATGGATCCTTGGCCCACTTTGTTATTTCCCATGGGTCTTTTTCTTTATTCTCCTTGCAGAAATTCTGCCAACACTTTGTCTTCTTCTCCCTCACCATCCTTCTTATCTTTTTTTGTTTCTTTTTCCACTTTTCATTCTTCTCCTCTCTTGAAGTCTTCTCTGTTACCTTTTCTTTTCTACTCTTCCTCATAGCCTTCAGCTGTACTGTCAACTCGTCATCCCACCATAGTTTGCTTCGCTCCATGATTTTCAAACACTTATTGTATCTGTCATGGAGTTGTTTTAGCTTCTCGTAGGGGTTTTTGCCTGGTATACGATACACCTAAGCTCTTTATTTCTCCCTGCTCTCTTCTCTTTTCTCCTTCATGTCTTTCTCTAACCTGTCCCAGTCCACCCCGCGTCTTTTCTCCCTCACAACTATCTTTTCCTAATCCAGTTCCACTACTATAACCCAGTGGTCTGAGGTGAGGTTAGCTTTTATCGTGTGGGGGATGTTGAAATCCCGAATAAAGGCTAGATCGATCCTGCTTTGCTCCAAGTTCCTGTTCCAAGTCCTTTCCCATGTGGCTCCTGCCCCCTCTGATAGTTCCAGACCCTCATTGCTTATGCTACTAGCCACTTGAGCTCCCTTGTCATCTGTCTTTCCATCCAGGCTCCAGTCAGGGTGGTGGGCATTCCAATCTTCTAAAATACACGCCTTCACTCCTTTAACTGCCTTAGTTAACCTTGTTAAAAAACTCTCCGTTTTTTGTATTTTCACTTTTCTGTTAACATAGACTCCTTCTATCCTTCCCTCCGCTACTTCCACTACAACCATATTATCCTCTGCTTTCAATACCTCTACCTCTAGCCCATGTTTCCAATATACGTTCACCCTTCTGCCTTTCTTAACTGAGGATCCCAATTTGTACGTTGGATGCGTTTGTGTCCCCGATCCTTCTTCATCTCTCCATACTTCTCCTAGAAATGCTAAATCCACCTCATTCCCCTTACACCACTCCAAGAATGTATGTGCATTCTGGTATAAATTGTATACATTCTGGTAAGCTACTTGAAGCTTACCACTCATTGATCTTCTTGGTGGTGCCTGATCCGGAGGATTCTGGTGTCCATCTAGCCGATTCTTTTCCCTTTCCCTTGGCAGCCGCCTTAGCCCTATCCGTAAGCAGATCCCAATCACTGGCCACTGGCTTCTCCAAGGTGTCTAGTTCGATGATTCTCTGAGATGGCTCTTTTGGCTTTTCGACCTCCTCTCTCTACCTCTTATTCTGCTAGGGCCTCCTGTTATTTCCTGGTTGCCTCTTCTGCCGTTGTGAGGGGGAACTTGGTCTTGGTCTATAGGCATTCCTACAATCGTAACTCAGATGCCCTCTTTCTTGACTCTTATAGCATGTCATATCCTTTGTTGCCACCTGCCTTAGTCTGGTGGGTTGACCTGTTTGGTACTGTCCTTGTCGCCACTTGGTCATGATTTGTGTTTGCTGGACAAGTTTCTTCTCCTCTTTTTTCTTCTCCACTGGGGTCTCTCCATCTCTGTTCTTGACGATGTTGGAGGGAACTGCCTTCCTGTATCCTGCTTCTGAACATACCCTAACCTTCTTTCCCTGCCATATCATCCCTTCCTTGATAATCCTCTCTGCCTCCGCTGCTGTAGCTACCTCAACTTCCCAATCGTTGTAGACCATTCAGATCCAGTCCTTGTCGCCCTATCTGGTCTTTGGGTTCTCCTTGCTTAACTGCGTCTCCATCTCGATCTCTGACAGCTTATCACTCCCAACCAAGAATCTCACGACCACCCTGACTGCTTGTGGCCTTGTGATTCATCCTTTCTGGGTAGTCTTCATCAAAGTGATGATCTGGTCCAACAACCACTCCACCGCCTCTGAGTCTTAGACATCTTGTGGGACTTTGGTTAGTTTCCAATTAACCTCCCTCTTCGATACCTTATCATAGACCTCTGCTTCCACTCCCCATGGCTTCCTTCCCATCTCTTTCAACTTCAAGTTCAGTCCCACCGTTACCTGCATAACCTTTGTAGGTAGCTGCTTCTTCATTTCCTCTGTAATCACATTCATGTGAACTACTGTCACTTCCACCTTGCCGTGGGCCTTGGACTCTTGGAGGCAGAATCCATCCTTTCCCACTGCTTCTCTGAGTGCCTTGTGAATTTCCTCCACTGCCTTCATTGTTTGTTTTGTCTGAGTGATCGCAGCTTCTAGCATCTCAATCACCTCTAGACTCATCTGGTTCTGCTTTTGTCTCTCCAGTTCCTTAATTTTCCTTTCCGCCTCCCTCTTCACCTTCTGGGCCAACTCTTCTCCCTCTTTTGCCTTCTTCTCCATCACTGCCAACTCCTCCTTTACCTCCTTTCTTGCCTTTGCCTCCTCAGCCTCCCTTTTCTTCGATGGCTGCAGGGCTTTAACTTCCGCTACCACCTTCTTCTTTTTTTTACTCTCCTTTCTATCTTGCTTGATTTTGGCCTTCATTTTTTTTTCGGTCTTGAAATCCGCCAATTGGAAATGTGTCAAAATCTTCACCATTCCCTCCTCCAGTCCTTGTACTTGCTTCTCCAGTCTTCGGTCCCTTGAGCCTTCCCCTTCTGTGAGGACCCTCCGATAGACCCTTTCAGCCATTTGGAGTGTCTTTACTCCTACATTCCTCACCGTCATATCCTCCTCGAACTTGAGCTTCTCAAATGCTGTCTTCCATCCATTGAGAAGTCCTTCATTTAGCTCTACCATATTCCCTGCACTTATTATGTTGGCCTTTGCTGCCAACATATTTCTTTTTGCCACGTTGGTTCTTTTCGCTGCATAGTTCCAGAAATCCGTCAGGACTTCATCGTTAGCTAGAATGACCATGACCTCCTCCGCCCTATTCCTTCTGGTGTTCGGGGTCCTCATCGATACTCCTGTCTTTTCCTCCATATCTTCGTCATCATCTCTCTCTTTGGCCTCCTCATCGTCATCCTCCTCCTCAGACTCCTCCTCTGAATCATCATGAAGTCTCCTCCTATTTTCCCTTAGCTTCGCCAAAATCTTCTCCGTCTCCTTATCTTCTCACCTGGTAGCCCTCCAGCTGCTTTCTTCCAACCCTTTAGTCAAAGGGGGCAGGGGTGCTATCCTTGCCTCAGGTAGCGCTAGTACCACATAAGCTGTTGCTAAGGGGCCATTTCCCTTCGCTGGAGTGAAAGTCGCCTTGAGGGGAATATTCTTATATTCCTCCAACAGAGTATCAATCTCCCTGCTGTTTCCTTCTGCTTCTCCTATCTCTTCCTCCTGTAAGTCCAGAATCGTGGTTAATTCCCTCTAGAAGCTCTCCCTAACTCTCTTCTTCTACTCCATAGACTTCTTTGGTGTCTGTATGACCCAACTTTTCTTGTTCATCATCATCGACCTTTCATCCTCCTCCCACACCTCTACCTTTTCTACCACCACCCCTTCAACTTCTTCCTTGTGAATTTCCACCCCCCCAAGCTCCCTGTCGTTGGTTTCCTGTATCACAAAACCTTGTGATGCTAAATTTAGAAAGCATTCCATGGCTTCCTCTGAGTCCACTCTAAGCACCTCCACCTCGTCTACCTGGGCATCTCTTTCTAGGACCATTGCTCATTGCAATATCTTCAAGTGATCGTCTGCACCATCATCGATCACCGCTTGATTGGTTCTGTTCGTTGCCTCATTCAGGATCGCCTCCCCTCCCAGACTTTTGAATTTCTTGCTCGATTCCGAGTCCCACCCCTTTGCCTTGTCCAAAACAAACTGTCTCTTTCCTACCACTCTCCTATCCTCTCATTTTTCCAAGATAAGCTTGGACTTCCTTCCCTAGTCCCAGAGGGGGCTATACACTGGTAAGGTATCTTTCTTCCCTGCCATACTTGCTAACCTATGGTTCCAGAGTAGTTCACCTTTATAAACTTAAAGAGATGTAAAAAATAAAATGAATAAACACAGATATTTTTGGTATTTTGGGTATATATTCACTTGTAACTTGTAACCGGAAAATCGCCTCTGAAATCACCACTTGGTTATGTATACTGCCATTGCAACGCGCCGCTCTACAGAGTCCATTAAGCTAACTAAAATCTCTTTGAAGCCTCTATTGCAACCAGCTAATCAAAATTGGACACGGTTGTAACAGACGTATCCTAGGAAAATCAATCGCTCAGGGGAGTGTGAACTTCCCCTTGGGGGAATTTTGTGGTTTGACTTGATAGTTAATAAAAATTGGATATTCGTACTTAAGAGTTCAAGCCAAGTAATTTGCACTTTTCGCTGACATGGGAAGCTTCTTGGTTGCAGAGATCGCCCTGTAAGTTAGTCCTTACCAGATGATATCGGTGAGCCAAAACCCGGTGGCAGACTCTAACAATGATATTAATAATGATTTCAGCTTGAAAAGAGTGAAGAAAACGAGGAAGTAGAGAAACATAGCAAACTGAACATTGATAATCGGTAAATGGATTATAATCAAAAGCAGGTACTAATCCACAAAAAAAAAAAAAAATACTAGTATGTAACGAAATTCTTCATGGGTGGCCAATGCTAGCTCACACAACCGGTACTTGCACAATGAGGTTGCCCCCAATACACAGCATACCAAGGTTAATATCAAAACTTAACAAAATAAGCAACTAAAACATACGTACCCTTGCCATATATGTAGTATCAATGCGAGTTCTGAATTACCTTAAAAAAAATCAAGAACCTAAAACATAGACTAAGTGCATGTACAAATGATACATGTTTGTATTTCCATTCATTACCAGCCCATCAGAGTACACAATTCTTCCCCAATGTGACGTGTCAAATGTGGATACACAGAAGATCGATACTTCATCTCCAAAGCCAGTACTTTCACAGATGCTTCTACTGTACTAAATTGCCCCCCCTGCAAATTCCAGTTTACGTAGGTCCTAATGAACGGGTTTGTTAGGTATTGGTTGTATGGGATGAACTTCTTCGTTTGGTTGTCGGTGCACTTGACTTGGAACATGTTGCGGCGATCGTTAATGAAGGTTGAAAGATCCATGAATTCGCCAATAGCCAAGGGATACCAGTTTTCTCCAATCACTGGTTTGATTATATCAACTATGTGTTGAACTTCCCAGAAGTGGTCAATCTCAGTAGGTGCTAGTGCTGGGGGGTTTAGAGTGTTGTGGTTGGAAGAAGAGAAATGGACGCGCAGGATAGCGTTAAGCAAGGCGTTGTCTCCCATACTGATGCTACGAAGAACTCTCTGTGTCTTTGATTGATCTCTGTAGGATTCCGATGAGGCTAAATTGAGGGGTAAAACAGGGAGATCTACTTTTCACCGGGTGGGTGGAAGGCAGGGACTTTGCAAAGCAAGTGATTATCTGTAATGGCAAGCGTAATGTCGCACCGCAGGCCTATGACGTGTGGAAGTAGTCCGTAAAGAATATGACGGGAAGGAGAGATTGGGCATGTGGGAAATGAGGTATTTAAGTTGAGTGAAAGATACAGGGCAAGTCAGAAAAGGATTCCACACGGTGGCGGGCACCTTGAAAACATTACAGTTGCAGCCTAAGTAGTAGGCAATGTGGGAATCAGAGACTAGGATTCACTGATAACTACTTGAACGGATCAAGCGCTCGGGCGGAAGTTAGGAACAGAGCAGGAATAGGTAAGAGGAGGCACGACACAAGCCCACGAGGGAGCAACTATCGAGACTTTGGGATCCGATGGAAGCTGTACAACCGCTTCCCCATTGCTCCGCTTGGTCGAGCAGCCAGTCACTCCCACATGTCACAACAAAAACGGGGTGAAAGCAGGTCACCCAATAGACACACGAGCACCATTTACGGCCCATATACCCTACAACCAGCAGTGCTACTTCTCACAGCCTACCATCCGCGACCTACTATTGACCAGCCACCGGGTTATAGCCACTTCCGGCAGCAACACCCCTAGGCACATCTCGTGATATATTATGGCTATGGTAATTCCGGCTATATTCACAACTATGGAAGCAAATACCCTCTACAACATGGTTACCCTCACGCTCCGCCATATTCAACTCAATACCCCCATATACGTCTCCCCCAATATGGCGCCCGTCACCCTATAGGGCAAGTATCTTACAGGTGAACCCATGACCACGAGAAGGCCTTTACCTAGCATCTATATCATGGTAAAACAGCTTCTAGGGCAGCAACCTACAAAACAGGAAAACCGTCAGCTATCAAAATAAGCCGCTCATCGCTGCAAAATGAGTATTTTCAGAATTAAGTAAATTTCCTTGATTTATGCTACACTAAACCCCCACCCCTCAATCCACTGCAATACCCTCTTCCCAAGCATCCTCAGCCACCACTGAAAGGTCTCCCGGGGGTACTGAGGATGCTCTAGAGGAGAGTTCAACTCGGGGGTATTGGGTGATATACCGTAAGAACTCGCGGACAAGAACGTAATAATGTATAAGAAAGTAACCTCGAATAAGACAGGCAAAAGGCTCCGACCAGATTTTCTATGGGTATGGATCGCGAATAAGAAAGGAATTGTTATGGTAGAGCCAGATCTGAACCTTCCGGTGTTTATACACAAACACCACCACCACTTAGGTATACGGACACCCTGTCATCGAGCATATTCCTCATCAAGCACATCATGCCTCCAAAGCGACATGGCCCTACATCCGAAAATACTGCTAAACGCCCACGAGCAAAAGGTCCTATTCAGTACAAGTGTCGGCATATACAGGCAATAGGGACTTCAAGCAAGTCGACTAGGAAGAAGTTGTGTGTAAGAGTGGCAGGTGATGTGGTTGGGAGGATGGCTGGCGCTGTCGTCGGGGGGTGGTAGGCGCTGTGGTCGGAACAATCTGGGTTTTCATTCAAACTGTGTGTTAAGAAAGTAACCATGATTAAGAAACCAACCGAGAATAAGACGCTGAGACAGCTTTTGCCAAAACCGCCGTCCTATAAATAAGACTACAGTCTTGTCCGCGAGTTCTTACGGTAAGTGGGCTTTCACTTCATCACCCTTCTGAGGCATTTCACACAGAAGGAATTTGGGTCTACCTAGCTCGTACGTATCTAAGGGCAGTCGATCGCTCCCAATGAAGGTGCCGCCAAACATTAAAAATAAAAATAAAAAAGAGTTCGAATCCGCTGAGCAGCTGGGGCATAAATAAATCGCATAATTGCCATACATGTACAGATACAAACAGATTTTGCACCAGACCCTCCCCTGCTAGTGCTGGTCCGAGACTAAACCACTTGCATTGTCCATTTTCTTAGGGGTAGGTAACTGTCCAAGGACAGCAGTCCGCTTGCTAGCCCTACTTTTATTCTACTTCACTCATCAGAGTATAGCCCCTGCTTGCTGAGCCTACCAGGCCTAGGAGTGATTTCAATATGCGCTGCTCAGGCGTACTTACATGTCCGATTGACCCAGGATGACCAGAAAGCTGCGAGAGCAGAGTGATTGAATATTGTAGATGGAAGAGAGCAAGGATAAGACCGCTCTCTACCATTTCTATTGTTCGTAGCATAGAGGATCGTTGTTGAGGTATTGCACTTGAGATCTGTCGTCAGGCCGCAGATTTCACCCCACGCATGCGCCGATTGATGCTTCACTAAGACGTTTGCCCAAGGATTGTATATCTTGACCTTCTTTGATTTTTTAGTTAGTAATACTCTTGTATGATCGACACATATATATAAGTAACTCTATACTGGCCCAGCCTCGTAATAATGTCACTCATAGTGCTTGCGTATCAACATAGGCATAGTGGCGGCATACCGATCTTAATGGGGCCGGGCACGTGAAGGGCTATAAGCAAACCACTATGGGCAACCAGATGCTCATCTAATATCCTTCTGAAGCACTCATACTTATGAATAGAATTTACTAGGTTGGGGCAATTTTAGGACAGTTTATAGATTTGGGGGAAATTATTGTGTTGAAGGCCCTCCTTTTTGTAGTCCTTTCCAGATCCCTTTCACAGCCCTTTGCAACAAGCTGTGAGCAGAAAATACCAACATGATTCAACCTTATGAAGAACACTAGCAGTAGACTTATGTATGTAAACTTGCCATTCTTTTGGGGATATTTCTAAGTAGTATGGTCAACAGGCCATCAAAAAGGAGGGTGAAATCACGGAGATTGTATCGTATATACTTTGGGTGTTTACCTATATAGGTGCTAATCCTACATGTCGTCGCATATCCAAATGATGCGTAGGGTGGTGCTTGGGATAAAAGTGATGACGGCAAACATGCTAGAGACAATGATAGTCGCCAGGTCGGTACTCTTATCTAGATCCTTAAATCAACTTGAATACACACAAGGTGATAGTCCCACAGAAGTATGGGGGAGTGAAAAACGAAAAGGGTGTATATGTTATAGTACAAAACCTAGGTCTTTCATAGGGTTGATTTACCCTGAATCTTGGCTAGATGACTATTAAGTAACACGCCTAGGAAGTAGGTAAGATTATGGCTATTCCGCGGTAATGCAAGAATCAACAGTATGGGGACGAGAACCTGAAAAGTGCAGCTTCCACAGCCATATACGTATCCCAATCCCGCCGTGTAACACACTTCAGGTTTGCATACTATATGCACGCTTCTGTATCTAGGGTTGAACGGAAATATTGATGGAAGTTGTATCATTATGAGATCTAATGTCCCATTCCCCTTCCAGTCTCCACCACCGTCATAGAGCCACCCGATTTTCCACCGAGACACCCTTTCCATGACAACTGCCTGCACTAGTACCATTTTGATTTTATTCCCTTAGCAGTACAATCCACACCCTCAGTAGTACAACAGACTTTAGTTTTTTATTGCTAAGAATCTTTCTCCCAAATGGGATCATTCAATCTCTTACAACAGAATGAGCAAAAACAATTCATATATCCAACGAATAAATGCCCCTATCCGAGACCTCCCACCCCCCGAATACCAAAGCCATACGCAGTACATCTCATCCACGCCAACACCCAATGCCAGGGAACGGAAGAACCTTGGGGATATAAAGCTAGATATGAAGTTAGGGGACAAAAGTCAGGACCTGAAGAAGGAACGTGAGATCAAGTCATAGAAAAAACTGAGTGAGCAAATACCCTGGTGATAACAGAAAATTAAGAGAGACGATGACACCAGAATGTAAAAGGGAAGTAAATGACCAACGCGGAGGGAGATATCAAGACGCAGTAGAAACAAACGTGCAGAGGAGTTTGCCATTAAGGAAAGACGTGGAGGAGGTTTTGGTATCTACCAACTAGGTCCAAGGGCCGATAAATGATACAGGTTTGGGTGATCAGTTGCGAATTCTCCTGTTGATAAATGGTACCAAAGCTGGAACTGGGTCGAGTGGGTGATCCACTGCCGACGGAGTGCCAGAAAGGATCCAACTAAAGAGCAAGCGAGTCCCCTCCGGTGGCGCCAGCGGTAGATCTAATGGCTCCTGTGGGTACATACTTTCCTAAATTTTCCGATTTTAGAAGAAGCCGGTTTACAATTGTACTGAAATTTTCGGGACCGCCTGTAGAATCTGGGAATGGGAACGCAGTCGTGTATGTTGAATGTACATGCTGTAGGAAGCTGGATGGGTTACTGTAGCTAGTAGATACAGGGTTGCCTGAGTCGTAGCTCTCATAGTTGGCGTAGCAGCTGTTCGGGGCCTGGCCGGGGAGCATGCATATGATAGAGTATGGGTCAGTGTATGTGGTAACTAGAGTTCTAGAATTTGTATTATAATTACATTCGAGAAAGAACTTGAATAGTGATTCTCTTTCCGAGTTCAAGGATCCTAGGAATCTTGCATTAACCATATGATAGCAAAGATCTTTTCTTCATTGATGCCGAACATCCAAGTTCCGCAGGTGCAGACGGGTATCCATAAGCATAGGAAATGAGGAAGCTGCGTGTATATATATCTTATGTATAAAACAATAGACTCGATTTCCTATGCCTTCATACATACGCTTGGGGGCACTTATATATGCCATTCCGCAATGGACTGAATTCCACAACGGACCAGAACATATATATGCGTTGAATCTTGAATAACTGTCATTGTGTGCGAGCGAGGGACTTTGACTTCCAGTTTTGTCACTAGATAACCTAGTCGGGACTACTCAAAAGCTAATGGGGTTAGATTTCGGCACTAATTGGGATTAGCATTTTCGAATTCCCAATATTGATCTTTCCAGGATGCCCTTACGGAACAAGAATGCGTTCGATTTTTCCATGAAAAACTAAAGGCGAGGCTAGTCAGATCACAAGTAGTCACAAACTTCCTCAACGCTGTCAGTCATGGAGGAAGAGCTTTCAGAACTCAGACGAAAATTTACGACCCCGGATGAAGACATAGTGAAAAATATGAACACAAAACCTCTTGAGGCAGAATATGTAAGGGTAGGGCTCAAGCTCACCTGGTAGTGATATCTACTGAATTCATAAATCAGCTTTGCAAGCGAGCGGGGGACATACTTAAAAGCGGTTCACGTTAGCAGTCTTGAAAACGGAACACTTGGAGACGATGATGCGGATTAGGAACATCAATACAGACCTCGAGAAACTTGTGCATGGAGCAATGCAACACGCCGCCAACCACATCGAGAGGAAGGTCGACCTTTCTGCAGTTGGAAGGTACCACAAGCAGGTACGGGATAGCGCACAATCCATTTACAAACATCCTAAGGAAGAAAATTCAGTCCCCACACAGCTATGCCGATGGTCATGAACATGCCGTCAGTTTATGCTTAGAAATTAAGAATGCAGGGCTAGGGAGACAGCCCAAGGCCAGTGGCGATCGGCCATTGTGCTTCGCCATTCTATGTTCACTCAGGGAACGCAGGACGTAGAACCGAAACCAATCCCGGTGTCAAGTATCTGGAAGGAACTACAGGTGGGTAATATTGAAAGCACGGATGAAGATTGGGATGAGAAGCCGCACGAGGTGGATGAGGCGCACGGCTCCTTCACTCGACGCACAAAAATATCCTAGCACTAGCAAGCTACCGGTAGTCCGGAGGCCTTTCGTCAAAGTATGTCAGACAACCACCCTGGGTTACAGCGAAGTAGGGGATTGCACCAGCTACCGACTACAATGACAGATCCAGGGAGCTCTTATGGAGAAGGCGTCCGCTTAAGTGTGGCCTATGAGTACTTCCCACAACCCACAAAATAATGATTTTGATTACATACGTTGTCGTCCCGCCTCCTGCGTGGCGTGTCCTTTGCTCTCCCTGAGCATGACCGCAACCGACACACTAAATCAACTGATAAAATTCAACCATGTCTACCCGGCAACAAACTTAAATCTAAGCCCATGTTATTCATGATCTATGTTCTTCAATTTCAGAGAGCAACATCTACCCGAGAGTGTTTGGGTATTCTTCAGACTGATTGAAAGAAGAACTGGTCGATACCTGTTGGTGGATGGTTAAACTTGGCAGACAGCTTGAATTGGTTCCCACTAATGGACCAACAGTCTCTTGGTGTTAAACTCGCCCCTTCGGTCATTCAATTGCACCAAACCTAGTAGCTTACTGCACCGACATCAACTTCCAAGGACTGAGCGATTACGAGAACTCAACAACCAGGACCACCCCGACGTCGGCGTTTGCCTTATTTTACTCAGCGCGCTCTCACGAGCACTTTGATCTAATTTATTTATCTCTATTTGCGAAACTACAAAATCCCCCCGAGGGTAAAGTTTCTGAACTTTTCCGCTCAAAAGTAGGCGATTTCCCGCTAGCAAACCTACGTGGCAACCGCCCCAATTTACATTGGTCCGGTACACCCACACCAATTCCCTGCGCTTCCATCACATTCTACGGCTCAGCCACACCTGTGTTTGTTTAGTTTCATCAAGCCTCTGCCCACTACATAGCAACCGTTGCTACGTAACCCAGAACCTTGCACTTATCCCTGTTCTAATCTACCAATCACTAGCTCTCACTCTCTTAGAATAAATTTATTCTGAGATTGAGTCTTGTTGGTGAATTTCAACATGGCACTGTACCCGAGGGGTGTTCTCTTTGGCCCAGTGAAAGACTGGGGCCAGGGTAGTACCAAACTACTACTTGAATCCGATGGAGAAGGGGACCTCAAGGTGAGACACCAGCTCACCTTAGAGAATGTCACGAACTGGCTTTCGATACCCAAGTTCCAAGAACTTGGAGGCGAGGTCGCTCTTGCGATGGCAGTGTCTACTTCCACCAGACAATGCAAAGAATTTGCTGGTAAAGGCTCGTTTGAGCTAGCGGTCACCAGTATCGAGAGGAAGGGAAGGGGAGACGAGGAAATCTTTGAGGTTGTGGATGACACCACCGCAGAAAGAGCCATCGAACTCCTGAATAGAGGATTAGCGATCCAGGATGAGGCGGTGAATGGATCGATGGAGGGTTTAGACGTTCAACACCAGACGATGGAAACGTTGGACGAAGTCTTAGAGTCTATTGTGATTAGACCTCTAAAACCCACAGGAGAACCAGTCGAGGATATGGGATATCAACTAAATCTGTCGACCCCTAGGAAGATGATTAGGAAGGAGGTGGGCACTCCAGCAGTCCGGTTAGCAAGGATCGAGGAAGCCTTGGAGAAGGACGAAGATATGGAGTCGAAGAACGAGGTGATGAGGAAAAAGTCAGCACAGAAGGGTAAGGGAAAATTGACTAAGGGGAGGGTCACCCTTGATATGCTCAACGAGAAGATGGAAATTTCTGGGACAGAAGTTGAACCCCGAAAATTTGAGGAGGTGATGTCCAACCTTTTCGCGACCCACCCGCCGAGTTGGAAATTAGAGGACAGCCAGAAGGGTTGTAGTCAGGAAACGACACAACAGTCCACTAGGACTGCAGCGGAGGTCGTCATATCAGACTCCGATAATGATATGGACTCGGACGATGAGTCTATCCTAGACGACTCCCTCACAAGGGACCAATTGCTTGCCAGATACTGGAAGAAACCACTCGTGGCCAACTTCTTAGGTACTAGAGGTAACGGACCGATGGCTACAGTGGAGGTGGTACCCGCAGTACCAGTCGTCAGGATGGAAGTGGACAGAGGCGAAGGAAAGGCACCCGAAGGTTTAAACGTCAGCAAACATGCGGTAAAAGAGCTGTCGTATGAAGAAGTTAAGAAGATTGCGAAGGAGATGAGGACAGGCAATGCAGGATGTGAAGGGGACAAGGAGGAAAATGAGGAAATGAGGGAAGAGGAAGAGAAGGAGAAGGAAATCGCATGGAACCGACCGTGCGACAACAGAACCCTTACAGATTTAATTATCTGTATCTTGTTAAACGGAAGGGTTATGACAGTGATCAGTGAGTTGGAAATGGGGAAGAAGTGGTGGAAGTTGGCATAAGACTACAGGACAGCCAAGGGTCAAGTGCTGGCAGCAGGGTGGATGATTGAGACGGAGCTATATGCTGGGGAACTTGGAGAAGGCAAAGGTTGGAAGAAGTTGAAGGAAGAAGTTAGAATGGGCAGGAGCGAGGTAGAAACCATCGACTTGGCAGAGGCGGTAATGACCTTCCATGAGGCTGCCAAGGTCAACACTGGGGACTTCTCAAGAATTGAGTCCCAAATCGAGAAACTGACCAAGTAGGTTGCTATGCTTGCATGTCTTAGTGGAGCAGGGTCGACGGAAGATCAGGCTCAGGCCAAGAGACAAGCGTCGCAGAAGAAGGCAGAGGCAGAAAAGAATGTGGAGAAGGCCAAACAGATCAAGAAAATCGAACTTGATAAGATAGCACAGGCGGAGAAGATGAAGAAAGACCAAGAAGAAGAAAAAAAGGCACAAGAGTTGGCAGCTCAGACGGATCTGGTCTGGAAGGGAAGGTTGGCCGCTTGGGAGAGTGCCAGCAATCTTGTTGAGGAGTTGACAATGAAGGTGAAGCAGGCTGTAACACCTGCGGAGATTGTGTTAGTGGGAGAAAAATTGAAAGAGGCGATGACGATGAAAGAGAAGCTGGAAGCCGAAGGGAAATTCGTCCCAGAGAGCAAGGTCGGGGAGAAGAGGGTAGTAGTGGGAAACAGAGAGCTGAAAGTTGCTAAAATTATCTTGGCACATATGCAACCAATTGATGGAAGGGGGAAAGTGGAGGTTGAAGACAGGGTCAACAAAGTCAACGCCTTACTCCGGGAGAAGGCCATCACCAACAACGCCATCCCATGGCACACTACAGTGGAGATTGGCAAGGGAACCCAGGATGATGAGTCAAGGTGGACAGTAGGAAAAATCGGAGAAGACTACACTAAACAAGAGGTCCTCACCACGGTGACGGAGTGCCTCACAGCAGTTTTCGGAGCAAAAGGGGACATGCTCAACGCATGGATGGCGGACGAGAAGACTGTGAGGATGTTAATGCCAGCGGCACCATCGAAGGTGGCGAGAGGTAGAAAGGACATCGGGAAGAAGCTAAGGGAGGAAAACAAAGACATGAAGACGAGACACCGCTTCCCAAAGGTATGGGCAGGAGCTAGGACCACTGGACTAACCTTTGATGCAGCAGACCACACAGAGGCAAAGAGGTTGGTCGAGAAGGGAGTCATGTGGGAAGGCACACGAAGACAGGTCCAGATGATGGACACCAACAAGATGGGAGAATTTAAACACTCCCCGCCACCACAAAAGAAGGAGGAGAAGAAGGGAAAGATGGGTGAGAAAAAGACCTCCGCACAGGTCAACACCAACACCAACCCCAGGGGTAACAACAACAACAACAACAACAAGAATCATCAAAGGAAACAGCAGACCCCACCCTACTGGTCCAACGTTATTTATTACAACTGTGACGGAAGGGGACATAAGAGGGAAAGCTGTTCCTCAGCCAGCAGAGCCGCGTCTGCTTGTATCTCGGGAGGACAGAAGAGGAACTCGGAGGTAGTGGGAGCAAACGAGCACAGTCAGCAGACCGAAAAGAGGAAGGTAGAGGAGGTCAAGACAGATAAGGACGGCTTAGAGAAGGTTGAGAGGAAGAAGGGATGGAATGTCTGGAAGAAGCCAGCCCTGAAGACAGCCGGAGGAGCCACCCCAGGACCCTCTAATGCAAGAATCTCGGAGGTTTTGGACGACGATGTTGAGGAATGGACACCGGATCGCTTCGGCCCCAACACACAAAAGCCCCTGGTGAAGTCAGATTGGTCCCCGGACGAGCAACTGGGACTAGGAAAGCACCTCTTCTAAGGGCCTTCGCGTGGCTTACCAGAACGTAGCAGGGCAGTGTGAAGGTACTCATACGTTCCTGGAATGGTGTAAAAAGAGGAGGATTGATATTGTTTTTGTTGGAGAAGCGTGGGTGGATAAGAAAGGGACCGGGACACAATCCCACCCCTCATATACATTAGGATCGAAGGTAGAAAAAGGAAAAAGGACAATGGTTTATTGGAGAAAAAAAATGGATGGGGCAGTAAAGGTTGTTAGAGAGGACAAGAGACTAGCCTTGGTGGAGATATGGGGCCACAAGCTAGGAGGAATCTATGCAGATAGGAAATTGTCGGAGGGGAAGTGGAGGGAGTGGCTTGAAAGTCT
>Ga0307511_10002090_pt1 | contig 20916 bp, 18 predicted proteins | sample 13_EM_MG_FD_200266 | JGI IMG/M metagenome (GOLD analysis project Ga0307511, IMG submission 200266) | Populus trichocarpa ectomycorrhiza microbial communities from riparian zone in the Pacific Northwest, United States - 13_EM | ecosystem: Host-associated > Plants > Roots > Unclassified | place...
GGCGGCTCCAGCGGCGGTACTGCTCCATCCCACCAACCACCGCATCGACGCCTCCACAGGCTGTGGACAACCAGTGCACCGCACGAACTGGGCACCATGCTGCCATGAAGGACGCCTTCCGGAGGGCCGGAGAAGCCGCTTGAGATCGCGTGAAGACGCCCTGGACGAGGGACAACCGGACAAGGACGACCCTACGTCCGCGACGCGAATGCGCCCCCGATACGCTCCCCCAAAACCCCTAACGCGCCCTCAACTCCCATGGTAGGAGCGGTATTCGGCACCGAGAGGCTGGGGCGATTTTCGGCCAAATCGGCTTTCGGAGCACAGGCTTGCGCACGCTCCGTACATGCCCTGCGCACCGCTTCGTGCCGCGCACAGTCCGGGAGGCGGAGTACGCCTCCCGGACCGGTCCGCCGCCCGCGGGGATGTAGGCGGCGGTGTCCCCCAGCCCACTGGATCCAGTACAGCGGGCCGACCCACGCACGATCCATCGAAGCGCTCCCGCGATGGCCGGAGAAGAGCGCACGGACGGGCGCACGGCCACACGGCGGGGGCACGTCGCAACCCTCCGTGCAAACCCCGCACTCGCGTACGGACCACAATCCCGCCATCCGGAACAATGCCCCTTAACGCTTGGGATGCGGCGAACTACGCTGGGTTTACGAATGCCGCATGGTTATGCCAGCGCGGCAGCCGTCTGTGTCGAGGGGTGGCGCATGTCCAGGGAGCAACGCGGGCCGAACGAAAAACTCGGCACCGTTCTCGCCCTCGCGGGAATCAGCAACGCAGGACTCGCGCGTCGCGTCAACGATCTTGGCGCTCAACGCGGGTTGACACTTCGCTACGACAAGACGTCGGTGGCGCGCTGGGTGTCGAAGGGAATGGTGCCCCAGGGCGCCGCCCCGCACCTCATCGCGGCCGCCATCGGCCAGAAGCTCGGCCGCCCGGTGCCGCTCCACGAGATCGGCCTGGCGGACGCGGATCCCGCGCCGGAAGTGGGCCTCGCATTCCCCCGGGACGTCGGTCAAGCCGTGCGTTCCGCAACGGAGTTGTACCGCCTCGACCTCGCCGGCCGCCGGGCCGGCTCCGGCGGCATCTGGCAGTCCCTCGCCGGGTCGTTCGCAGTCAGCGCATACGCAACGCCCGCCTCACGGTGGCTGATAACCCCGGCCGACAGTTCGGTGGCGCGCGAGGCCAACTCCGCGGAGGGCTCCGGGGCACCGCTGAAAGTCGGCCACAGCGATGTGCAGAAGCTGCGGGAGGCCGCGGAGGACGCCAGGCGCTGGGACTCCAAGTACGGGGGCGGCGACTGGCGTTCGTCCATGGTGCCGGAGTGTCTGCGGGTGGAGGCGGCACCGCTGCTGCTCGGCTCGTACTCCGACGAGGTCGGCAGAGCGCTGTTCGGCGCGAGCGCCGAACTCACCCGGCTCGCCGGGTGGATGGCCTTCGACACCGGGCAGCAGGAGGCGGCGCAGCGGTACTACATCCAGGCGCTGCGGCTCGCCCGCGCGGCGGCGGACGTGCCGCTGGGGGGTTATGTCCTGGCCTCGATGTCGTTGCAGGCGACCTATCGCGGGTTCGGCGACGAGGGCGTCGACCTCGCGCAGGCCGCGCTCGAACGCAACCGTGGGCTTGCGACTGCCCGCACGATGAGCTTCTTCCGACTGGTCGAGGCGCGGTCCCATGCGAAGGCGGGGGACGCGCAGGCGGCCGGTGCGGCGCTGAAGGCTGCCGAGGGGTGGCTTGAGCGGTCGCGGGAGGGTGACAACGATCCGTCCTGGCTCGGGTTCTACGGCTACGACCGGTTCGCCGCCGACGCGGCGGAGTGCTATCGGGATCTGAAGGCGCCTCGGCAGGTTCGACGGTTCACGGAGCAGGCGTTGTCGAAGCCGACGGAGGAGTTTGTGCGGTCGCACGGGCTCCGGCTGGTGGTTTCCGCGGTTGCCGAGTTGGAGTCGGGGAATCTTGATGCGGCTTGTGAGCAGGGGGTGCGGGCGGTGGAGGTTGCTGGGCGGATCTCTTCTGCGCGCACGACCGAGTACGTCAAGGATCTTCTTCACCGGCTGGAGCCTTATGGGGACGAGCCGCGGGTTGTTGAGCTGCGGGAGCGTGCTCGGCCGTTGTTGATGGCGCCCGCCTAAGGATTTGCCTGGTTTCGGTGGATGCGCGAGTGACGGTTCGTTGTGGCTGGTCGCGCAGTTCCCCGCGCCCCTTAGGGTGTTCTGCCCTCCCGGCGTTTGAAGGCACTGTCAGTGGTGCAGTGCACTATCGGATGCGGGAGGTGGTGCGCGGTGGTCGGGTACGACTGTGATGTGCTCGTGGTCGGGGGTGGGATCGTCGGGCTGTCGGTCGCGTATGCGATCGGCCGGGCCGCGCCGGGGACGCGGGTGACCGTGCTGGAGAAGGAGGCGGGGCCCGCCCGGCATCAGACGGGGCGGAACAGCGGGGTGATCCACAGCGGGATCTACTACCGGCCCGGCTCGCTCAAGGCGCGGTACGCCGTGGGCGGCGCCGCCGAGATGGTCAAGTTCTGTGCGGAGTACGGCATTCCGCACGCCGTCACCGGCAAGCTGATCGTCGCCACGGAGCGCGCCGAGCTGCCCCGCCTGCACGCGCTCGTGCAGCGCGGCCGGGAGAACGGTATTCCGGTGCGCGAGCTCGGCGGGGCCCAGATCCCCGAGTACGAACCGGAGGTGCGCGGCCTCGCCGCCATAGAGGTCGCGACGACCGGCATCTGTGACTACGTCGCGGTCGCCCGGCACCTGGCCGAGGCCTCCGGCGCGGAGATCCGCTACGGCGCCCGCGTCGCCCATGTCGACCGGCGCCCGGAGCGCGGGGTCGCCGTCCGGACGACGGACGGTGCCGGGGGAGGAGACATCGTCCGCGCGCGCGTGCTGGTGAACTGCGCCGGCCTGCAGTGCGACGAGGTGGCCCGGCTGACCGGCGACGACCCCGGGATGCGGATCGTGCCGTTCCGCGGCGAGTACTACACGCTGACGCGGCCCGAGCTGGTGCGCGGACTGGTGTATCCGGTGCCGGACCCGGCGTTCCCGTTCCTCGGTGTGCACCTCACGCGCGGCATCGACGGAAGCGTGCACGTGGGGCCGAACGCGGTGCCGGCGCTGGCCCGCGAGGGCTACGGCTGGGGTGTCGTACGCCCCCGGGAGATCGCGACCACGGCGGCCTGGCCCGGGGTGTGGCGGATGGCCCGGCAGCACTGGAGGTACGGGGTGGGGGAGCTGCGGCGGTCGGTGTCCAAGAGCGCGTTCACCAGTGCCGTACAGCGGCTGCTCCCCGCAGTGACACCCGACGACCTCACTCCTTCGGCAGCCGGAGTACGCGCCCAGGCCGTCCTCCGGGACGGCACCCTGGTCGACGACTTCCTGATCAAGGAGGGCCCGCGCGCGGTGCATGTCCTCAACGCCCCGAGCCCGGCGGCGACCGCGTCCCTGCCGATCGGCAGAGAGGTGGCCAGGCGGGCACTGGCCGTGCTGGGGCAGGAGGAAGGCGTCCGGCTCCCGGTGAAGCCGGCGGCTCCCGGTTCCCCGTAAAATCGACGCATTGTGTCTGACTCCCCCAACACCCCCGACGCCCCCGCCGAGGCCGCGCAGCGCATCCGGGCCAAAGGCGAGCCCCGTTTCCCCGACGGCCCCAAGCCCGACCCCGCCGGCTCCCACTTCGAACGCCGCATCCGAAGTTTCCAGCCACGCAGGAGCCGGGTGACCGCAGGCCAAGCGGACGCGCTAACGCGGTTGTGGCCCAAGTGGGGGCTGGACATCGACGGGCAGCGGGTCGTCGATTTCGGGGAGCTGTTCGGGAACGACAACCCGGTCGTGCTGGAGATCGGCTTCGGGATGGGCGAGGCCACGGTGCAGATGGCCGCCGCGGACCCGGCGACGAACATCCTCGCCGTCGATGTGCACACCCCGGGCCAGGGCAATCTGCTGGGCCTCGCCGACCACCACGGGCTGGCCAACATCCGGGTCGCCAACGGGGACGCGATCATCCTGCTGCGCGAGATGCTCGCGCCGGACTCGCTCGACGGGCTGCGCGTCTACTTCCCCGACCCCTGGCCGAAGAAGCGGCACCACAAACGGCGGCTGATCCAGGAGGAGTTCCTGACACTGGCCGCGACCCGTCTCAAGCCCGGCGCGACCGTGCACTGCGCGACGGACTGGGAGCCGTACGCGGAGCAGATGCTCGAAGTGCTCGGCGCGCACCCGGACTTCGAGAACAGCCAACCCGACGGCGATTTCGCGCCTCGTCCGGACTTCCGGCCGCTGACCCGTTTCGAGGGGCAGGGACTGGACAAGGGTCATGTCGTGAACGATCTGCTGTTCCGTCGCGTACCCCACGACGACCAGCGCTGACGCCAGGCTCCCTCGCGGGCCGTGCCCTTACCTCGTTAGGGTCGATGCCGTGGCCACGTTTTCGCCGTACCCCCCACACCCCGGCCACCCGGCCGGTGGTGTGCCCGGCCACGTGCCGCGCGGGCGCTGGTGGCACCGGAACGGGGTCCGTTACGGCGCGCTGATCACCCTGCTCGCGCTCTCCGGGCTCGTCATCCTCGCCCTCGTCCGCCAACAGACCGGCACGGAAGGGTTCTTGGTGGGCCTCGGGCTCGCCGTACTGCCCGTGCCGCTGCTCGTCGCCGCGTTCCGCTGGCTGGACCGGGTCGACCCCGGCCCCTGGCGGAATCTCCTCTTCGCCTTCGCCTGGGGCGCCTGCGCCGCCGCGCTGATAGCGATCGTCGCCAACAGCTTCGCCACCAGATGGATAGCGACCGCGACCGCCGACCCGACCAGCGCGGACACCCTGGGCGCGACGGTGATAGCCCCGATCGTGGAGGAGTCGGCGAAGGCGGCGGCCGTCCTGCTCGTCTTCCTGTTCCGCAGACGGGACTTCACCGGGATCGTCGACGGGGTGGTGATAGCCGGGGTCACCGCCACCGGCTTCGCGTTCACCGAGAACATCCTCTACCTCGGCACCGCCTTCGGCACCGACCAGCTCACCGGCGACCGCGGCTTCACCTCCGTGACCGCGGCGACCTTCTTCGTGCGCATCGTCATGTCCCCGTTCGCGCACCCCCTGTTCACCGTCCTCACCGGCATCGGCTTCGGCATCGCCGCGCTCTCCCCCGACCGTCGGCACGTCCGGCGCGTCCTGGTACCGCTGACCGGACTGCTCCTCGCGATGGGCATGCACGCGGTCTGGAACGGCTCCTCGACCTTCGGCCAGTACGGCTTCTTCGAGGTCTACGGCCTGTTCATGGTGCCCGCGTTCGGCCTGCTGACCTGGCTCGCGGTCTGGACCCGGCAACGCGAACTGCGCGCCGTGCGCGAGGAGTTGCCCGTGTATGTCCTCGCGGGCTGGCTGACCCCCGTCGAACCGTTCGTGCTCGGCTCGATGAAGGCCCGCAGGATGGCCCGCGAGTACGCCGGTCATCACCTGGGCCGTCCCGCGGCCCGCTCGGTGGCCCGCTACGAGGCCTGCGCGACCTCCCTGGCGTTCCTGCGCCACCGGGCCGCACGGGGCCGCGCCGGCGCCGACTTCGCCGTACGGGAAAGGGAGTTGCTGCACGAGCTGTGGCAGCGGCGGGAGGTGGCGCGGCCCGCGCTGGAGTACGCGGCGCGGCGGATCGCGCCGCCGGTGCCGGTGGTGGTGCCGCCGTGGCCGGTGTACGGGTCGTACGGGACTCCCGTGTACAACCCGTACCGGTCCTGACGACCCTCAGGCGGAGGCCTGCGTCAGCTGCTCGATCTCGGCGTCCGTGAGGGCCAGTTCGGCCACGGCGAGCAGGTCGGGCAGCTGCTCCACGCTCCTGGCGGAGGCGATCGGTGCGGCGACCGTGGGCTGGGCGGCGAGCCAGGCGAGGGCTACCGTCGCGACGGAGGCGTCGTGGGCCTGCGCGATCTCGTCCAGGGCGGTCAGGACCTTCTGGCCGCGCTCGGATGCGAGGTAGCCCGCGGCCCGTCCGGCGCGCGGGCTGTCCACGGTCGTACCGGGCCGGTACTTGCCGGTGAGGAAGCCGGCCGCGAGGGCGAAGTAGGGGAGCGCCGCGAGGCCGTTGCGCTCGGCGACGTCCCGGAGTTCGCCCTCGTAGGTGTCGCGCGAGACGAGGTTGTAGTGCGGCTGGATCGCGACATAGCGGGCCAGGCCCTCGCGGTCGGAGAAGTCGAGGGAGGCCTGAAGGCGCTCGGGCGTGATGTTGGAGGCGGCGATGTGCCGCACCTTGCCCGCCTTCACCAGCTCGTCCAGCGCGCCGACGATCTCCTCGACCGGCACCTCGACCTGGTCGAAGTGGGTGTAGTAGAGGTCGATGTGGTCGGTGTCCAGGCGGCGCAGGGAGGCGTCGGCGGCGGCCTTGATGTTGGCGGCGGACAGTCCCGGGAAGTCGGGGTGCTGGCTGACCTTGGTGGCGATGACGACGTCGGAGCGGTTGCCGCGGGCCTTGACCCACTTGCCGATGACGGTCTCGGACTCGCCGCCCTGGTTGCCCGGGGCGAACGCCGAGTAGGAGTCGGCGGTGTCGACGAAGTTGCCGCCCGCGGCGGCGTACGCGTCCAGTACGGCGAAGGAGGTCGCCTCGTCGGCGGTCCAGCCGAACACGTTGCCGCCCAGGTTGAGCGGGAAGATCTCCAGGTCGGACCGGCCCAGCTTGCGAAGAGAAGTCATGCTCTACGTCAACAGCCGGGCCGGAACCGGATATTCCAGCGGGTGCCCCGGGTATCCAGGGGCCTCCGGGGTCTCAGGGGTTGAGGCCCTTGCTGCGCAGCCAGGGCGCCGGGTCGCTGGCGGTGGCCGCGCCGTTGATGTGGACCTCGAGGTGCAGGTGCGGCCCGGTCACGTTGCCGGTGGCGCCCACGCGGCCGATGACGTCACCGGTGGCGACCTTCTGGCCGACGCTGACGTTGATCGAGGACTGGTGGCAGAACCACAGCTCGGTGCCGTCGTCGAGGGTGAGGATCGTGCGGTAGCCGTAGGCGCCGGCCCAGCCCGCCTCGGTGACCGTGCCGCTGTGGATGGCCTTGATCAGCGTGCCGGTGGGGGCGGCGAAGTCGAGTCCGGTGTGGTAGCCGGAGGACCACATGGAGCCGGCCTGGCCGAAGGTGCCGGTGATCGTGTACGAGCCGACCGGCAGCGTGTACTGCTTGGCGAGGGCGGCGAGCTTCGCGGCCTCGGCCTTCTTCTTGGCGGCGGCCTCGGCGGCCTTCTTGGCGTCGGCGGCCTTCTGCGCGGCGTCCTGCTCGGCCTTCGCGGCGGCGGCGTCGACCTGCTCGGCGACGGCGGCCTCGGCGGCGGCCTGGGACTTGCCGTCGACCTGAAGCTGCTGGAGCTCGGCCTGTTCCATGATCCGGTTGCGCAGCAGTTCGCCCGCGTCCGAGGTGCCCTTGGCGGTCTCGGTGGTGGTCACGCCGACGCTGCTGAGCGCGGTCGCGGAACCCTTCGGCGTACTGGAGGAGTCGTCCAGCAGGTGGCCCACGGAGGGCAGGTCGGGCAGGGAGATCGAGACGGGCGGCTTGCCGGTGTTGGCGCTGGCCATCCCGCCGGCGCTGACGGCGGCTATGACACCGACGCCCAGGACGGTGGAGCTGCGGGCGAATCCCCCGCCACCACGCTGCTTGGCGACACGGTGCTTGCCGCGGTTGGGAAGAACGGACTCCGCGCTGGGGTTCCACTCCTCCCAGGGGCCCTCGTCGGGGCGGTAACCGCCGTACACGAACGGGGCTTCTGGGGCAGCCTGGTTGGACGCCACGTGGGCGTGCTCCTTTCCTTCCTTCTCGCCTACCGGGTTAGCTGACGGGTTCGGAGCAGGAAGGTCTCCTACGCGCGTAAACCGGTCGTGTTCCCACGGCGGTCGACGTGCGATTCACCCCAAGTGGTGGTTCCCCGGTTCCCTTGCGGGATTCGGCGCGTGCGCACGGAGCTGTCTCTTGTGACGGCTGGGACGACCGTGCTGCGTTATCGAACGTTAATAGACACGGACGCCCGTTTCCAAGCCCGTTCGCTTGATCATTAACCTTTCCTTGCTGGACGAAGAGCCCATGACCGGCGAAAAACGGGTGAGTTGACCGGTCAGGGATGGCGTACGGCGATCATCGCCATGTCGTCCGTCATCCCGCCCCCGGCATAACGGCGCACCTCCTTGGCGAGGATGCCGAGCAACGCCTCGGGGCTGCGGAAGGTCCGGCCGGCCAGCCGCTCCCCGGGGTCGTAGAACACACCGTGGCAGTCGCGGGCCTCGGACAGGCCGTCGGTGTACAGGAGCAGCGTGGCGCCGCCGGGGAACGCGAACTCCTCGGCCCGGTCGGGCCAGAAGCCCAACTCCCCCATTCCGAGCGGCAGTGCGGGCTCCTTGACGAGCAGGGTGTCGACGGCGCCGTCCGCGCGCAGGAGCAGCGGCGGCGGGTGGCCGCGGTCGACGATCCGTACGACGCCGTCGCCGTGCGGGAGTTCGGCGAGGACGGCCGTGGTGAACCCCTCGAACGCGTCGAGCCCGTCGCGCCGGGTGCCCTCGCGGGCCAGCGCCCGCTCCAGCCGCTGCGCGACCGCCTCCAGGGTGGTCTCCTGCTCGGCGGCCTCCCGGAACGCCCCGATCACCACGGCCACGGCCGCGACCGCGCCCATGCCCTTCCCGCGTACGTCGCCGACGACCAGCCGTACGCCGTGCGGGGTGTCCTGCACCGCGTACAGGTCACCGCCGATGAACGCGCCCTCCTGCGCCGCCTCGTAGCGCGCGGCGATCTCGAACCCGCCGATCCGCTCGGCCGGTTCGGGCAGTACGGCGCGCTGGGCGGCCTCGGCGATCTCACGTACGGAGGCGAGCTGTTCGCTGCTGCGGCGGACGAGGGTGTTGATGAGGACGGCCAGAACGGCGACCGTCGCCACGGTGGCCACCTCGGTGACCGCGTCGGTGCGCAGGACGATGCCGAGCCTGATGTGGACCACCAGGCCGACGGCGACCGAGGCCAGGCCGGTGAGCACGGTGCCGCGCCGGGAGTAGAGCGGGGCGGCGACGAGCGGGGCGGCGGTGAAGAACGGGGCCGCGGTGAAGTCCTGCGGGGTGAGGTAGTCGTAGAACGCCCCGACGATCAGCAGCAGCGGGGGCAGCAGGCGGACGAGGGCGAGGACGCGGGAGACCCGCAGCCCCTCGTCGGGGCCGAGGCCCGGGTCGGGCACGGGATCGCCGGGCAGGCGCCCGCCGGCTCGCGCATACGGACCCTCCTCCTCCACGGGTCCAGTTTTTCCTGGCCGGGGGAGGGCGGCGAGCGGGGTGGGCCGACCGGGGCGGGACAAAGGAAGCAAGGGTCGGGGAAACACCAAGGGCCGGAATCCAATTTCTGGATTCCGGCCCTTGGCCTTGAGTAGCGGGGACAGGATTTGAACCTGCGACCTCTGGGTTATGAGCCCAGCGAGCTACCGAGCTGCTCCACCCCGCGCCGTTGTGTTCCCAACTATACGTCATCCGCGGGGTCCGATGTCACACACGTTTCAGTCGGCAGGGTTACCGGCGTGCGTGAGGGTCTCCCAGGAGACGAAGAGGTCGTCGCTGCCGGCCGGCCTGGTCGTCTCGGCGAGCTTGTGCGCGGCGGGCACCTTCATGCCGAGCCTGTCCTCCAGGTGGTTGAGCGGAACCTCCAGGTCGGGCCCCATGTTCCGGTCGACCTTGCCGCCGCACAGCCAGGCGGGAGCGGCCTCGCCCAGCTGGTAGCGGGCGTGGAAGTCGAGGGCGGCGGCGAGCCGGTCCTTGACGTCCTTGTAGAGGTCGACGCCCTGGTGCCAGGCGGTCTCGGCGATGTGTCCGGTGGCCGCCAGCGAATACCCGACGTGCTTGAAGTTGCGGCAGGTCTCCTGGGCGATGCCGTCCTTGAAGGTGGTCTGCTTGAACCAGTACGTCGTGAGCTTCTGCGGGGTGGTGACGGTGGAGCGGGCCGGGGTGAGCGGCACCTTGCCGTCCTTCTCCAGGTAGAAGTAGGCGGGCACGCGGTCGCGGAAGCGTGCGACGGCCGCGTCGAAGGCCTTGTGGTCGTCGAGGAAGACGGCGATACCGATCGCCGCGTCCGTCATCGCGAGGTCCCAGTTGCCGTTGTAGTCCGGCAGGTCCTTCGTCACCTCGGGCTGATACGCGGTGCGCAGCATGGTCGCGAACCGCTGCACCCGGTCCGCCGGCCACCCGGCCCCCGGCGCGTAGCGCACGATCTCCGCCGCTCGCGCCCAGGTCGACCCGGCCCACGCGGTCTGCAGCCGGGCGTCCTCGGAGGTGTGCTCCTTCATCCTGGCCGACCAGTCGTCCATGATCTCCCGAGCCTTGAGCGCGTGGTGCTCCTTGCCCGTGATGCTGAACAGCAGCGCCTGCGTGTACGCCGCGATCGCGTCCTCGCGCTCTTCGACACACCCGTGCGCGGCCTTGCCGTTCCACGGGCAGTCGACGTCGGCGTACGGCTTCGCCGTGTACTTGTACGACCCGTACTTGCTGTCCCGCATCCCGAAGTACGCCTTCAGCCAGGGCTGCTTCCCGGCCGCCACGTTCTTCCGTACGGCGTCCAGCTGCCCCTTGCTGACCAGCACTCCGGGATGCGTGAACGCCGCACCTGCGGGCAGCGCCCGTGCCATGGTCCGCGTACTGGTGTCCGCCGCCCCGCACGAGGCGAGAAGCCCTACGGCCACGGACGCGCCCAGCACCGCCGCTGCCCTCATGTGTCCTACCTCCGCCTCGTCCGCACCGGTTCCCTGTGAGCGTGACCCGGTGGGTGGTGGGGCGCAGGATCTGATGGGCCGATCGGTCACCCGCCCTGGACGGACGCCTGACGGGTGCCTGACGGGTGCCTGACGGGTGCCTGACGGGTGCCTTTGGATTTGCGAATGACAACTCTACGCATACTAGGTGAGTTACGATCGATTGGTAAGTAGGCACTTTTGAGTGCGTTACTCCCTGACGGGAGGGACTGGAGCGACGATGACCACGAAGGCGTACGAGGAGTACCTGCGCGACTGCCCCGCGGTGGCCCTGCTCTCGACGATCAGCAACCGGTGGGTCAGCCTGGCGGTGTGCACCCTCGGATCCCACGGCGACGCGATGCGGTACAACCACATCAGCCGCGAAATCCCGGGCGTCAGCCAGAAGATGCTGACCCAGACCCTGCGGATGCTGGAGCGCGACGGCATGGTGCGGCGGACGGTCACACCGTCCGTGCCGGTGCGCGTCGACTACGAACTGACCCCGCTCGGGCAGGGTCTGTACGGCCTGCTGTCCCAGGTGCGCGACTGGGCCGCCGAGAAGACCGGGGAGGTCGACGAGGCGCGGGCCCGCTATGACGCGGGGGTGTAACGCACTTAGAAGTGCCTCCTTACGAATCGATCGCAACGCACCTACCGTTTGAGTGATTCTATTTCGCAAACGGAAGAGCGAATATCATGCGCGCAGCAGTCGTCAGGAAGACCGGGGGACCCGAGGCCGTCGAGGTCCTGGAGGTCCCGCTGCCGGAACCGGGTCCCCTGGAGGTCCGCGTCAAGGTCGCCGCCGCCGCGCTCAATCCCGCCGACTCCGCGGTGTGGGCCGGGTACTTCGGGCCGATGCCGGAGGTCGACCACACCGGTCTCGGGCTGGACGCCGCCGGGACCATCGACGCCGTCGGCCCGGGTGTGCTCCTTGCGGTCGGCACCTCGGTGATCGTGTTCGACGCTCCCGTGCTGCGCCCCACGAAGGCCCAGGCCGAATACCTCGTGACCGACCTCAACTCCCTCGCCCCCGCCCCGGAGGGCATGGACCCGACGCTCGCGGCGACGATCCCGCTCAACGCGACGACCGCCTCACTGGCCCTGGACCACCTCCCGCTGCGCCCCCGGGACACCTTGCTGATCACCGGCGCCGCCGGTGCCGTCGGCGGCTACGCCGTGGAGCTGGCCCGGACACGGGGTGTGCGGATCGTCGCGCAGGGGCGGCCCGAGGACGAGGAGTATCTGCGCTCTCGCGGCGCCACCTGGTTCGTGTCCCGCGACGAGGAACCGGGCCCGGCGGTACGGCGGTTGGTGCCGGAAGGTGTGGACGGCGTGCTCGACGCGGCGGCGCTGGGCGCACCCGCGATGGCGGCCGCCCGGGACGGCGGGGTCTACGTGAGCGTACGGCTGGACGTGCTGCCGGCGCCGGAGCGGGGCGTGGTGGTGCGGCACACCGCCGCCGGTCCCGACGCACCCCGGCTCGCGTATCTCTCCGCACTCGCCGAGGTCGGCGTGCTGACACCCCGCGTCGCCCAGGTGTATCCCCTGGCCCAGGCCGCCGAGGCACACGCCCGCCTGGCCCGGGGCGGCCTGCGCGGCCGGATCGTACTGGTCCCGTGAACACCGCGACCGGCACGGGGCCCCGCAGGGAGCCTATGGTGGTCACCGCGGTGACCACGATCGCCGCTCCGACGGAGGCCGTATGGCGCGTGCTCGTGACGTTCGACCAGTACGCGCGGTGGCACCCGGTGCTGTCTCTCGACGCGCGGCCCGAACGGGTGGTGGTCGGGGCGGAGGTTCCGGGCCGGGTCTCGGACGGCGCGGGCGGCGGTCAGGACGTGACGATGAGGATCGTCGAGGTGGCGGCTCCCCGGCGGCTGGTCTGGGAGGGCGGGTCCCTCGACGCGGTCCTCGGCAGGCATTCGTTCACGCTCGCCCAACTGCCGGACGGTGGCACAGAGTTGACCGACTCGGAGGAGTTCTTCGGAGCCACCGCCGCCGGACTCGTCCCGGCACTGGGCCGGCTCGGGGAGGAGTACGCGCGGTACGGCGCCGCCCTGCGGGCGCGTGTCGAGGGTCGGTGGTCGGGGAGCGGGGGGAGGTAGGTGTCCCCAAAAAGTGTGTCGCTTTCGCGGAAAGTGACACACTTTTCCGGGAAGGGGTCCCGGCTCAGCCGGACAGATGCCGGTTCGGTGCCTTCGCGCGCTCCTGGTACTCCGGGAGTACGACCACGGAGACCCCCTGCGCGGCCAGCGCCCCGCTGCCGTCGGCGCCCGTCACGAACGTGTCCGGCTCGCGCCAGGCCGTCACGACGCGTCGTACGCCCGCGTCGAGGATGAGGCGGGCGCAGGGCTTGGGGCGGGAGGCGCGGTGGGTGCAGGGTTCGAGGCTCGTGTAGACCGTGGCAGTCGCGAGGCGCGGGTCCGCCGGGTCCAGCTTGGCGAGGGCCGCCTCCTCCGCGTGGACCACCGGGTCGCCGGCCTCGCGGGAGTGGCCGCGGGACAGCTCCGTGCCGTCCGCTCCGACCACCACCGCGCCGACGCTGAACGCCGTCTCCGAGGGCGGGCAGTCGGCGGCCAGGTCGCAGGCGAGGGCGAGCCAGTGGTGGTCGGCGGCGGAGGGGAGGTCGCCGATGCCGGGGGCGGTGGGTTCGTAGCGCATGAGGACCACGTCCTCGATGGGGCGGGTCTCCAGCAGGCGTAGGCGGCCGGACTGGTACGTGCCCGGTCCGAAGAGGCGGGGGGCGTCCGGGGTGCCTACGAAGAGGGGGGACAGGACGAGTTGGAGTTCGTCGGCCAGGCCCTGCTGGAGGAGCTGGGTGTGGATCGTGCCGCCGCCCTCGACCATCAGGCGGTCAACTCCCCTTACCGCGTGCAGGTGTTCAAGGAGGCGGCGCCAGTCGAGTTCGGGGCCGAGGGCGAAGACGTCGGCGGCGAGGCCGAGTTGGCGGGCTCGCTCCGCTCCCTTGTCCGTCGTGAAGACGAGCTTGTCGCCGCCCGTGTGCCAGAAGTTGGCGCTGGGGTCCAGGTCGCCGGAGCCGCTGACCGTGACCTTGAGGGGGTACTCCGGCTTGCCGGCGGCGATGCGGGCCGCGCGGCGCTCCGGGGAGTTCACGAGCAGGCGCGGGTTGTCCGCGCGGATGGTGCCGGCGCCGATGAGGATCGCGTCCACGGACGCGCGGACCTCGTCGACGCGGTCGAAGTCGGCGGGGCTGGAGAGGAGCAGCCGGTCGGGGCCGGTGTCGTCGAGGTAGCCGTCGAGGGAGACGGCGGCGGACAGCAGGACGTGGGGCAGAGACATCGACGCGCTCTCTCCTGGAGACCGGCGGGGCTTGGTGGAACAGCGGGGCTTGGTGGAACAGCGGGACTTGGTGGAACGGCAGGGCTTGGTTCAAGTTTGAAACAAACCTACACTGGGGGCATGACGACTCGCTGGCTCACCGCCGAGGAGCAGCGCGCCTGGCGCGCCTACATCGCCGCGACGCACCTCCTGGAGGACGCGATCGACCGGCAGCTCCAGCAGGACGCCGGCATGCCCCACCTGTACTACTCCATCCTCGCCAACCTCTCCGACGTACCGGACCACCGGCTGCGGATGACCGACCTCGCCGAGAAGTCGAAGATCACCCGGAGCCGGCTGACGTACGCCGTGACCCGGCTGGAGAAGGACGGGCTGGTACGGCGGGAGGGCTGTCCGTCGGATAAGCGGGGCAGTACGGCGGTCCTGACCGACGAGGGGATGGCGGTGCTGGTGCGTACGGCGCCGGGGCATGTCGAGACCGTCCGGGCCGCGATCTTCGACCATCTCACTCCGGAGCAGGTGGGCCAGCTGGAGGAGATCAGTACGGGCATCGCGCGGGCGCTGGAGACGCCGGAGGACGTTCCGTGGCGCCGCCGGTCCACGCCTCCGTGTTCGTGAGCCGTGTTCGTGAGACGTCTTCGTGAGCCGTCGCACAAATCTGTTGCTTCAAATTTCAAGCATGAGGTAGGGTCCGTGATCGTGGATGTGCTTCAGTTTTGAAACACATCGCTACGCCACCCTTCGGACTCGGAGACCCGCATGCCCGACTTCCCCGCCGCCACCCCGCGTGCCCGCGTCCGGGTACCGCTGCGCTTCCACGACGGCTACAGCGTCGACACCGAACTCGTCACCTTCCACGGCCTGACCGACGGCCTGGAACATCTCGCCGTCGTGCTCGGCGATCCGGCCCCCGGCACCACCCCGCTGGTCCGCCTGCACTCCGAGTGCCTGACCGGAGACGTCTTCGGCTCCGCCCGCTGCGACTGCGGACCCCAGCTGCGCGAGGCCGTCGAGCGCATCGCCGACCGCGGCGGCGTACTGCTCTATCTGCGCCAGGAGGGCCGGGGCATCGGCCTCTACAACAAGCTCGACGCGTACGCCCTCCAGGACCAGGGCCTCGACACCTACGCCGCCAACACCGCGCTCGGCCTCCCCGAGGACGCCCGCGACTACACGGCCGCCGCCCAGATGCTCCAGGCCCTGGGCATCACCTCCCTGGACCTGCTCTCCAACAACCCCGACAAGGCCGACCAGTTGCGCGGCCTCGGCATCGACGTGCACGACCGGGTGCCGACCGGTGTGTTCACCACGCCCCACAACGTCCGGTATCTACGCGCGAAGGTCCTGCAGACCCACCACACGCTGCCGCTGGGCCGGCTGACGGGGCTGAACGTGGGCTGAGGCGCCGGCCGATGGTGTAGCGGGCTACACCATCCATTCGGGAGGGCACTCCCTCGTGGCGGAAGGCCGTCGGCGGAAGTGTTGAGACCACGATCACGCACTCGATCCGGATCTCGACCGACCGCCGACGTGGAGGCCTTCCCCAGCCATGGCTACTCTCCTTTATCGCTTGGGCCGCGTGGCCTTCCGGTGGCGCTGGTTCGTCACCCTCCTGTGGGTGGCGGTCCTCGGCGCCGTCGGATTCGCCGCCACCAAGGCCCCCGCCGCCCCCGACGACGGCTTCACGATGCCCGGCATCGAATCGCAGAAGGCCTTCGACCTGCTGGAGCAGCGCTTCCCGGGCACGGCGGCGGACGGCGCGAGCGCACGGATCGTCTTCGTCGCCCCGAACGGCGAGAAGGTCACCGCGACCGAGAACAGGGCCGCGATCGAGAAGCTGGTGACCGAGGCGGCCGACGGTTCCCAAGTCGCCTCCGCCGTCGACCCGTTCACCGCGAAGGCGGTGAGCAAGGACGCTTCCACGGCGTACTCGACCGTCACCTTCAAGGTGAAGGCCGACGACCTCACCGGCGCCGCCAAGACCCATCTGGAGCGGGCCATCGACACGGCCCGGGACGCGGGCCTGACCGTCGAGGTCGGCGGCGACGCGCTCGCCACCCAGCCCGCGGCGGGCGGCAGCGCCGAGGCCATCGGCATCGCGATAGCCGCGATCGTCCTCCTCATCACCTTCGGTTCACTGGCCGCCGCCGGACTGCCCCTGCTCACCGCGATCCTCGGTGTCGGCATCAGCATGTCCGCGATCCTCGCCCTGGGCAGCGCCTTCGGCCTCTCCGAGACCACCGGCACCCTCGCCACGATGCTCGGCCTCGCCTGCGGCATCGACTACGCGCTCTTCGTCGTATCGCGCTACCGGGAGGAACGGGCCAAGGGTCACGCCCCGAGGGAGGCGGCGGGGCTGGCCGCCGGCACGGCAGGTTCGGCAGTGGTGTTCGCCGGTCTAACCGTTGTCATCGCTCTAGCCGGTTTGTCCGTGGTCGGCATCCCGATGCTGACGAAGATGGGCCTGGCGGCGGCAGGCGCGGTCCTCCTCGCCGTCCTGATCTGCCTCACCCTGGTCCCGGCGATCCTCGGCTTCTGGCCGAACGCCGTCCTCTCCCGCCGCGACCGCAAGAAGAAGACCAAGCGCGGCAACGGCGAGAACGGCGGCAGCCGCTGGGCCCGGATCGTCGTACGCCGCCCGATCCCCGTCCTGCTGCTCGGCGTCGTGGGCCTCGGCGCGATGGCCCTGCCCGCCCTCAATCTCCAGCTCGGCATGCCGGGCGACGAGGCGAAATCCACCGCCACCACCGAACGCCGCGCCTACGACGACCTCGCCGAGGGCTTCGGCCCCGGCTTCAACGGCCCGCTGACCATCGTCGTGGACGCGAAGAAGGCGGGCGACGCGAAGACCGCCGTAGCGACGATCTCGAAGGAGATAGCCGCCACGGACGGAGTGGTCTCCGTCTCACCGGCCCGCTTCAACTCGGCAGGCGACACAGCGGTGTTCTCCGCGACCCCCGCCACCAGCCCCACCGACGAGAAGACCAAGCAACTCGTCCAGACGATCCGCGACGAACGACCGGACATCGCAGCTGATGCGGGCGCGAGCTTCGAGGTCACCGGGACGACCGCGCTGAACATCGACGTGGCGCAGAAGGTCCAGGACGCGCTGATCCCGTATCTGGCGCTGGTGGTGGGCCTGGCGATCGTGCTGCTGCTCCTGGTCTTCCGCTCGCTGCTCGTGCCTCTCAAGGCGGCGCTCGGCTTCCTCCTCTCGGTGCTCGCGGCGCTCGGAGCGGTGGTCGCGGTCTTCCAGGAAGGCCACCTGGCCTCCTGGCTGGGCGTCGACCAGACCGGCCCGATCATGAGCCTGATGCCGATCTTCCTGGTGGGCATCGTCTTCGGACTCGCCATGGACTACGAGGTGTTCCTGGTCTCCCGGATGCGTGAGGCGTACGTCCACGGGGACGGCCCTGGCCAGGCGATCGTCTCCGGGTTCCGGCACAGCGCCCGGGTGGTCGTGGCAGCCGCGCTGATCATGATGGCGGTGTTCTCGGGCTTCATCGGCGCGGGCGCCTCGATGATCAAGATGATCGGCTTCGGGCTGGCCATCGCGGTCCTGTTCGACGCGTTCGTGGTCCGCATGGCCATCGTGCCGGCGGTCCTGTCCCTGCTGGGCAACAAGGCCTGGTACCTCCCCCGCTGGCTCGACCGGATCCTCCCCCGCATGGACGTCGAGGGCGAGGCCCTGAGCCGCAAGGTCCCGGCACCCGCGGCCGAGCCGACCGACACCCCGACCGTCCACCTCACACCGGTCCCGTAAGGACCCCACAGACCGGGGCCGCCGAGAGCGGAGGCGGCCCCGCGGCGCCCGGATCCCGTGGGGACGGGGACCCGGCGCAAGTCCCGGGCCCGGCGACGGGGCACTCCCCCCGCCCGTCGCCGGGCCCGCGGACGTCCACAACTCACCATTCAGGGAAGGCACTTCGATGAAAACCTCAGTGCAGGCCGGGGTGGCCGGGCTCCTCGCCTGCGGCACGCTGCTCACGGTGGTCCTGGTCACCCGCGACGGCGACGACGACCACACCGGCGTCACCTACTCGACCACGTCGAAGGGCCCGTACGTGGCCCTGGGCGACTCCTACACGGCGGGCCCCGGCATCACCGACCCCACCGGCACCCCGGCCGGCTGCGACCGCTCCGCCGGCAACTACCCGGCCCTCGTAGCCGCCGAACTCGGCCTGAAAGGCGGCAAGTTCCGCGATGTGAGCTGCAGCGGCGCCACGACGTCCGACCTCACGTCATCCCAGCAAACCGACAAGGGCACCAACCCGCCCCAGCTCAGGGCACTTTCGTCGGACACCCGCCTGGTGACGGTCGGCATCGGCGGCAACGACATCGGCTTCAGCTCGATGATCAAACGGTGCGTCGCCATGGGCGCCCTGTACCGACTCACGGGCAGCGGCAAGTACTTCACGGAGGACGCACCCTGCGCACGCGAGGCCGACGCCGGCTCCGCCGCCGTAGAGAAGAAGATCGCCAGGGCGGGCGACCGGCTCACCCGAATCCTGACCGAGGTAAGACGCCGAGCCCCCGAGGCCCGCGTCTACGTCGTCTCCTACCCGGCGATCCTCCCGGCCGACAGCGCCGACTGCGGCCGCGGAATGTCCCTCGCACCGGGCGACGTGACCTACCTCCGAGAGAAGGAGCAACAGCTCAACACCGCACTGAGCCAACGGGCTTCGGAGGCGGGGGTCGGCTACGTCGACACGTACACCCCCTCCACCGACCACAACGCGTGCACGGCGAAGAACACCCGCTGGATCGAACCGCTCGTACCGGAGAATCCGGCGGCTCCGGTGCATCCGAATGCGCGTGGGGAGCGGGGGATGGCGGAGGCGGTGCTGCGGGCGGTGAAGTCGGCGTTGTAGGAAGCGTCGACCACCGGAGATCAGCTGTGCGCCCGAGCGGCGAGATAGGGATCCCGACGGAGTACCTCGCGGCTGCCGAAGAGGGTGCCGGCGGCCAACCCGGCGGCGGGCAGCAGCAGCGCCGCGACGGCCCAAGTCGGCCCGGGCAGGGCGCCCGTGACGGAGATGGGCAACCCGAGTACGTCGCTGAGCGGACCGGCCAGCGCGGCGGACGCGACCGTGCCGACGATCGCGCCGACCACCCCCGCCACCCCACCCGACAGCACGGCTTCGCCCAGCAGGATCCGGCGGAGTTCGGGCCGCCCGGACCCGAGGATCCGCAGGATCGCGAACTGGCCGATCCGGGCCCGCGCGCTGTCCGCCCGGACCGCACCGAGCGCGAGGGCGCCGAGCGCCAGGACCAGCACACCGACGCGCATCGCGAGATCCGCCGCGCCGAACAACCCTGGCAGGTCGCGGACCCGGTCGGACACCGCGGCGGCCGAAAACCCCTTCCCCTGAAGGGACTTGGTGACCGCGGCCACTTGCCGCTGGTGCTCGACGACCACGACGGCGGACTGTGCACCCTCCCTGGCCCGGAAGGCTCCCGACGACTGTCCGGCGCGCGCCGCGGCGAGCAACGCGGCCGTGTCCTGGGAGAGATAGGCGACGCCGGGTCCGTCGGCCTGCCAACTCGGGTCGTAGAGGCCGACGATCTTCAGCCTCAGCGCAGCGCTCGTACCGGACGCGGCGCCGGTCGCCCTGGTGTACCCGAAGGCAACGGACCGGCAGAGGAGGGAAGTGAAGTCGGTTCCCTGCGCGGCGGCGGGCAGCACGACCTCGTCCGGGCCGAGCGGCGCGGGCAACTCCCCCTTGGTGACCGGCAGTTCGTCCCCCGGTGTCAGGGTGTGGGTAGTCAGGTCATACGTCCCGCTCCCCTCCGCGTACAGAACGGCGGAGTAGTCGGCGGCGACCTGACGGACACCCGGTACGCGCGCGGCTTCCCGCAGGGCGGAGGTGGTGAGCGGCCGTACCGACGTATCGCCCTCGAACGAGGAGAGCTCGATCTGCGTGAGCCCACCGGACCTGAGCACGTCCCGCTCCACGGCACGGGCGGCACCGGCCGCGATCCCGGCGGACGTGGTCAGCAGTGCGGCGAGAACCGTGAGTGTGGGCAGGGCGCGGCGCAGCGAACGCCGGTCGCGCTTCCAGGTGTAGAGACTCCAGCGGCTCATCCGCGCGTCTCCTCACGCACACCCGACAGCACGCCCTCGTCGAGCACATACCGCTGATCGCAGACCTCGGAGACGGCGGAGGCGTGCGTCACGAGCAGCACGGCCGCACCCCGGTCGGCACACGAACGCAGGGAACTCATCACGGAGTTGGCGTTCTTGGGGTCCAGGCCCGAGGTCGGCTCATCGGCAAGGACGAGCAAGGGTTCCTTCACGGCCGCCCGGGCCACGGCGATGCGCTGCCGCTGTCCGCCGGAGAGTTCGGTGACGGGCGACTCCGCGAGGTGCTCCATGCCCAACTCCCCCAGCAGAGCACGGGCCGCCGTACGGTGCCGGGACAACCGTGGCCCAAAGGCGGCGGCGACGTTCTCCCATGCGTTGAGGAACGAGAGCAGCCGACGTTCAGGTAGCGCGGCCGGGCCAAGTTCCCCAGGGTGTGCGGGAGTTCGGGCAACGCGTTGTCGTGCAGGTAGAGGCAGCCGTCGAGGTCGGGCAGGTCGCCGAGTTCGTCGGGCAGCGAGGTGAGGCGGTTGTGACCGAGGTCCAGGGTGGTCGGCCGGTGCAGTTGGCCGATCGCGGGTCACAGGTCCGTGAGTCCGTTGTCCGCGAGGATCAGGACCTGGAGTTCGGTGTCCTGCCATACCGACTCCGTTACTTCTCCCAGCTGTTGGCGCCATGGATTCAGCGTGTGCGGCACGGTTCGCTCCCTCCCGAGATGGCTCGGCCGCCACCAACAACCCCAGCACCTCGCCGAGTTGCCGACGTACCTTCGCGTCGGCGATGAATCCGTCCGCAGCGTGGCCTCCGCACCCCCA
>Ga0307511_10002091_pt1 | contig 20909 bp, 21 predicted proteins | sample 13_EM_MG_FD_200266 | JGI IMG/M metagenome (GOLD analysis project Ga0307511, IMG submission 200266) | Populus trichocarpa ectomycorrhiza microbial communities from riparian zone in the Pacific Northwest, United States - 13_EM | ecosystem: Host-associated > Plants > Roots > Unclassified | place...
GACGGGGGTTATTAGGTATTGGGGTTTATTTTGCCGGGATGTTTGGGTAACTATGTTGTAGAGGCAGTTGTTTCCATGGTTGTGTATTTAGCCAGAACAAGCTTCTCACGATGGCTCATGATATATCTCAAGCTACCTTAATTCGCTATTACTTTACAGATGGAATCCCTTGCATTAATCCAAAACTCGCCCTTCATGGCTCCAGTAGTCCTAACACCAAAATTCGAGTCACGGAGTTACATCCCTATTACCTTGGAGTATCTGCAGAGTTTAACCGTACACCTTACAATAATTAAGCTCTTTTTCTTCGATTTATTACCGATAGGCTCATGCCAGCATTGAGCCCAGATGGACATACCTCTAGTTTGCTTGTTCTCGGCGCCGCTGCCTTTCACACTACCGATACCGTCCTTGAGCGCCTCAAAGATGCAAAATTAGCACCACCTTTAACTCCTAGCTAGTGTATGTACCGGTCTTGTTCAACCACTAGATACTGCAGTTAATAAGCATTTAAGTGTTGTGAAGAATAAGTACTGTTTCCAGATTTGATTTTCTGTACTTTGGTCCTTGCAGATCCGATGAACACAAATTTGGAAAAATGTCATAGATGAGAATAATATTTTCTACCAGGTCTCTAATGAAGGTACTACCCGCGATCACAAGCTTGGTCTCTTGATTTCCAGCAGCTGGTAGAGTAATACCAACATCCCAAAATATTTTACAGACCATAGCTTTCTTGTCGGTACTGTAGAAAATACTCTCACATGATGGCCTAATGTAGGCAAAGATAACGGCAGGGACATAATTAAAGCAGTGGATTTCTTCTCCTATTTGCTTGTTGTCAGAGCAGTTATCTCATAGCGCCGAAGTCCATAGCGAGCATAACACAAGCTCTCCGAATAACAATTCTCTCTATTCGATCCAAAACCCTTCCATTCATAACCCCGTAATCTTATAGATACAATATTGCACCCATGCATATACTACTACATGCGTAGTCATGATTAGTTTGTTGCTGATGCTCCAACCTTTAGCAACTAGTGATGGATTAATCTATTATTGTTTCATTAATATACTGAAGCTACTGAGACAAATTGTCTGTACCGTGCACCCCGTGCGCAACTAGCTATAGTAGGGAATGAACCTGTGGATCAACGCCAGGCTATTGCATATGTAGGAACGGGGATTTGCAGACTAATTTCAGGAGAATATATAGGGTTTAACCTGGGCTTGAGGCCATGCTGATCTGGTTGGACTACCGCATAAGTAGTAATAGGGATTTGCAAGGTCATTTCGTGAAGAGCTTGAGTTCATACCGCATCCACTGGCGAACAACGTCCCTGGTTAATTCCTAGAGATAGCGTGGATTTAACGTGAAACATAGTGTTCATGAGCTCAGCCTATGTCTTAGGAATTGACTATGGACGTTGTTTACCAGTAGGTGCAGTACCTAAAGTGACCTTTCCACCACCTCCATTCCCACCTCCATTCCCACCTCCATTCCCACCTCCATTCCCACCTCCATTCCCACCTCCATTCCCACCTCCATTCCCACCTCCATTCCCACCTCTATTCATTCCGACCGTGATTCTGCCAATGGCGGGAGTCAACATGGCAGGATTTTCAACATACAAAGATTGGGCATACGGGGAGAAGGGCCTTACCATAGCTAGGTACTACCTCGGATCAATAATGAGATAAATTCCTTTCAGGAGCTCATATTACCATTTGCAGTTCAGCTTTAGGAGTTGTAGTGATAATGTTTAATAGACTCCTTATTTCCAAGCCAATTTGACATAGCGAGAGCGAGATTGAGATTGTTGGTATTGAACATTGTGAACATGAATATAGGCGAGATTGTGGCATAATGAGTTTGGATATATGCATGGTGGGTTTGCACATACCAAGGGGTGGTATTCTCACCGAACACCTTACCTACCACCTCAAAGATGGAGCCTGGGTAGCCTTCCAGTGGAGCCTGGCGCGCACCGCAGGTATTAAGTGCAAGCAACGATTTTGCATGTCGGTGGAAGTGGCTTCACAGCAAAAGCAAGTCGCACCAGCAACATGTTACCCACTAGGGAGACTAGATTCGGAGTGTTGCAAGACAACTACATTCGCCCTGCCCCTAGGTCTTACGCGAGCGTAGCGAGCGGCAACGTCTCGTCTGAATATACTAGTCTATATACCCCCTCGAAGATATTCCCTAGAGGGTGGGAATAGTCTGACTATGCATCAAATCTAAGCTCACTAGATATTATGATCTACAGATCTTTGATTTTTACATTTTAGGAATGTCGAAATGTGGGCTTAGTCTGGTGGGGGCGTCTCGGCGCTAGAGCACCGTTGCTGCCTAGTTATCTGCCAGCTCCATTCCGGGGTGCTCCGAGGAATCATTATTGGGTCTCGTCATTGCTTCTTTCCATCCGAAAACACTCCGTAGTGCGTCACTGGCGGAGACTATAGGGTGGTTGAACGGGGTTGCATGGAGCCTGCAGCAACCACAGTATTGGGTATCTTCAGGGCACAGCCTATAGCAACTGCAGCTTGAAGAAGAGCCTATGGGAGGGAGGCATTGACGGACCCTGTAGTTACATCTTGGAAGCATCGGTCTTCATCCGTCTGCGCAGCGATCCCGCACACATTATAGGGTAGATCTCAATTGATAGGTTTTAAACTCGTCCAAGCATCTTTATTTACAAGGTTTCATCCGTTCTTCACAGTCTCGCTGCTCCACCGCCTACAGTATCATACAGTCATGACCTACAAACTAAACTTCTACTTGACCACAGCCAATCCCAGTAGTGCGGGATCTGTTGATTGATTTCATTCATATAAATAGACTAGGCAAATGGATTTCCGACAATAAGAACCCCTCGAATATAAGAAAGTTAACTATATTACTGGGCAGACTAAAGAAATTCAATTTCTTGTATGTGTTTTTTTTTCTTTTTTTTTTCCTTTTGTGAAAAAAAGAGCTTTATTTATCCCCAGTTGAAAGCTCCTGTATGCGAATACAAGGGTATCCAAGAATAATGTGATGATATTTTGGCATCATTTTTTCACATGCGTTTATACCTGTAATTAATGCCGCCCCTTCCCAAGGTTGGTTACGCAAAGGATTGGTCAATTGAGACAATGTTACCGGTAACCAATAATCTGTGAGTACACATCGCCAACCAATCATATTTTGCCAGATATGAGGCTGCCAATCATGTTTGATGCGGAACTGGGCTGGAGAATTCTTAATCTGGTTGGCAGAGAATTCTTACGACTTGCCCCGCACCAGACTAGTAGATACAGTAGCCAGAGGACATAAATACCCTCATGGTACCCCAGCGATTAACGCCTGATATATAGTTTGGTGCACTACCTCTTGTAGAGATTTGATTTATACCCCTAATCTACAGTAGTCTGGTTCTTCTAATCTAGACACTCTTATTATAGGTACTTACTCAAGTAGTATACATAGTCTGGTTTGGGAGAGCTTTGCCCACCAGACTAGGGTATACTTACTGCACAAACCACCACAACTCCTTGACTAGCCCAAGCAGGCCTCAGGGCCTTTGTACAGCAAGAGGCTACTTAACACCCAACACAGTAGGATTGCATGTGGCACTTGTAAATATGTTTCATGCCGCACATCATCCAAGACGCTTGGTAATCCTTCCAATCCTTTATTACTTACTATTGGGCGAATGAAATCCAAAGCCATGCTACCCAATCATTCATGGGGACCAACCATGATGGAATACTAGGTCGCTAACCAATCATCAGCCTTTCTCAAATATCAAGCTTGCAATACTGATTGGATCGGCACGTAGCAAGGTTGACCTTTTCTACCAGTCTGGCTACAGTAAATCCCATCAATATGCACTAATAGGGCCTTGGCGAGATGTCAGAGGAAAGATAAATAGCCCCGAGTCGCCCTAGGGATTCGTATTTGGATTTGGACCTCAGCTTCAAAAAAGCTCATGATACCCTCTTGATACCTAGGTAGTGCATAACATTACCGCAGCTCCTTGCCTCCCCCCTCGTGCTCATGCACAGCAGCAAGACTACAGCAGATAGCCAACCAGAGTAGCAGAAAGTTATTAGTGGGCAGAAAACTGACATCCAACAGAAGACCGAAGCTGTATGTAAAGTAATTCTTGCACCAAGTACCAGCATATCCTTGTCGCATCTTTCTATATTTCCTAGAGTTTTATCCTACACCCAATCTGGTCCAACTGGGACGATGCTAAAATTAGATATTAATAGCAATTCTCCGGGCCTATTGGGAGATGCAGAGGGATTGGTTCCGCGCTCTTTAGTGTGTTACGAGAACGAGAACTTTCAACCAGACTACGGGAGCTCCGATATTCGAATTCCCGTATCTAGTAACGACACTACACCAAGTCCAGTTTCCCTACATATTACACGGAGTTCCAATGGGTTCCCTAAGGCCAGTCGGCGCCCCCCTGGCAGAGTTGATAGACCTTGGAGGGCCATTGCGCCACGACCTGCCTGTCCCGAACCATCAACGACTTTTTCGCCGGGTGGGCATCGTCCCTCAATAGGGGTACGACAACCGTTGTATTCCCCCACGACTTCTCGCAAACCGAACTCATCTTACCCAGTTTCCAGGCCCGCAAAAAGTCGGGTTGGCAGGCGCACATCAGCTACGGGTCCCTCCTCGAATGGCGTTGGCCGCGGTGGATTGCAAAGGGCGAAGGAGGGGCTGGCATATCATTCATACCCTAGGTGAGGCAGAGGACTCCTCTCTTGATAGGCCTGAATGTTGAGTGTTTAATACCCCTCTGTACAGGCCTTCGTCCGTACAAGGTCCCTCTAGGCCTGGGCGCGATGGTGAATATATTACCCTGGTGTCCGGAGCCTCAAGTGGCAGGATAGCACCGAATGTTCACGGGGTAGCGGATGCCTCCTTGAGCCTGACTCCAGGTCCCCATATGGCAATTGCTCAGCACTCAATCCAACCAGGAATGTGCGACGGGGTACTACAGGAGAATGTCACATACCATTCTTTTGGCGATATTCAGCGTAGGTTTAATTGCGCAGATTACCCAAGCGCTAGCCCTCTAGCTGACTGTGGGTCCCGATAGAACAGAAAGGTGACCGGCCTGATCCAGTCAGCGGCAGTTCTCACACTCCATTTGGTGAGCCTAGGGAGTGTGTGTTGCGGTTGAATATTTCTCCGGCTGCAGAAACCTCCGCTCAGATTGCTGAGTCCCTGAACACCCCGCTAAGGGAAGATTTCAATGCTACTCCTCGTGAGTTGGTTCTTTGAGACTATAGAGAAGACCCGGCGCTCCCATCTTACTATTCCAGTATCTCTAGGTCCGTTTATTTCAGATCTTGGCATAACCTCAGTTCTAGAGAATTCCAACTCCATAAACCGTATGTTGCACTTTTGGGAAGGTGGAGGGGGGGGGTTGCAACCACGCTAATGTGGAAGCTCGCAGCCTTCACCGGAAACAGTCTCGAGACGGCCGAAAATTGGCCAACAATTCCCCAGCCGACGCCATTGGTATTATCCCCGGCTATTAATCAACCGCCTGTGAGCCTCAACCTCCCGCTTGAGGTGGGCTATATAATCGCTTCGCCAATGCCACGTCAAGCAGCACCATCAGTAGATGCTACTGCTCGGGTCCATCAACACGATGGTCATAACGAAGCTAGGGTTTGTGATCGCTGCGAGGTGGTTTGGTGTGCACATTCCGAGTGCATACTTCGTGCAAGCGTCAATAGGGGAGATGACCATAGGCAAACCCAGCTGCTGAGCAGTTACGAGAACCTCAGAGATCACATTCCCGAGCATTTACTTGATCGCCGCGCCACATGCTCCTCGTGCGAGAACTTATTCTACCGTCATAGCCTGCAACTTTGCCTGCTGTTCGGGGCTAATTCAGCTGAGGTTCGGCTCAGCGTGATAAATAACTTAATGAAGCTGAGAAAGCACGTCGAAGAGGTACATGGGAGGTTTTAACCTGATATGCGAGTGCAAATTGGGTTTAGGGGGGTGGAGAGTTGTTTGGGGGTAGAACTTAGCGAGAGAGCAAAAGGGTACGACAAATTTTCGGAGACAGACGGCGCAGGAAAGCCCCTTTGGAGTGACAGTTGCCGTACCAAAATCTCCCTAGTGGTTGGCGGCTGTCCAATGAGGGATACGAGAACAGTTCATTCACCCTGGAGAACGGAAAAACCCATGAGGATGATATTGCAACTGCGCCCAAAAGGCCTTTTTAACAACGGGATTCATAGGAGAAGACTTCGGGTCAAAGATTAGCGGCCATGGGTGAGGATGCCTGGAAAGGGTATATGTATGTAGTCTAGTTGGATATGTTTGCTATTCTTGCTCCGTTTTTTTTCTTTCTTTCCACCCATTGTTTCTACTTTTCCAGGCTAGTTTCCTTAGGTTGTACATACCATTTTTGTCTTTGTTCTGTTTGGGTTATGACTGTACAATTTTCTGCAGATTTCATTGTGATATTTTTTGAATCATGTATCTCTTCCCGTACGTCATGGGATACGTGTTCTGGCAGGATCTCGGGTATGTAGGGGTGTAAGGCAAGAGGACAGAATGAAGTCGAGCGAGAGGGATAATGACTCCTTTTTTCTTTTGAATGAATACCTATGTCTCCTGACTGGTTTACTTAAACATTGTTTGATATTTTCTTATTTTCTGCATTAGCATATTTGGATAGTTTACTTTTTCCATTATCATCAAACTAAACTGTTGACTTGCAATTTGATCTGCGAACTGCAGTGAGGGGCACGGCGACCCCCTCTTGCATTGTCGACTAAACAACATTGAAAGAACTTTGCATAGTTTTCTTAATATGCATATGTATTCCATTTGGTCTGCTTCTACTGGGCCCAAAGACAAAATATGCGAATACTACTTTTTAACTCCATACAAAGGTGTATGAAGGGTACAGCCATGACAACCATATCATCTGACACTGCCGAGATATATTTTTTATTTAAAACTCAGTCCTCGTATGCACATGCCGCGCGGGCTCCATTATATATCCTTGTATGACGAGCCTCGACTGGATTCAAGATAGGTACAAGTTAATCTGCACAACCGGCAAAAAGCAAGAAGTGAACCCTATGGTCCCGCGATGTAAAATCGCCCTAATATATGACTCTAGTGGGAAATTAAACAAATGTTAAAGTGGAAATCAAAATTACCGAACTTCTCGGTCCAAAAGCTCGAGTGGACATGTGACTATCCCTCCTCTCGATCCGTCGCGCCAGTAGAAGAGACAAAATTTCATAAGAAGCTCGAGTGAAAACAATCATTAATGCCCCCTGTTAAAAGTCGTAGGTAAAAGTCGTAGGTGGTGGTCTGTAGGTCCCTCTGGCCTATCACGGCTACCGAGATAACCTCGCAGCCTGTGACATTAGTGTTCTAGGGACACTAGTAAAATACCCATGTATGCCGGGATGGTTTTCGTATTGCTGGTGCGATTGACACTATTTGATTGTCTAGTGTGAATATTCAGTTCAGGGTAATGTGTAGGTTATCTTTGCCTTCCAAAACGAATCCCAACACTCGTTGATATATGTATATAGAAGACTGTCAATCGCCCGATCCACTAGGGTGATTCTATAAGCCCCTCACATTCTCCTTTCTAGGTCCTCCCTCACTAACGATTGAACGACTTCATTCAGAAATCTCTATTTACTACCTTCAAGCCCTTCCATGGGACACCATATATACAACTCTAGCTGGCGAGGATCTACTAATCTCTAAAAATCTACACCTGGAATCACATTTTGCATGAGGAAGGTTGACATCTCTCGTGTCGAATTCCGGACGAACATTGAGTATCTAGAAGTAGGCATAGAAAATGGCCAGGCAACAATATGTGAGAGATGAGAGGACCAATAAGAATTGCACTGGAATTCGTTTTGGTCAAACGGGTGGTGGCCGGTCGAAGTTGAATGCCCCAAAGACCTTCAAAGGGACGGGACTGAGGAAAAACGTGATGAAGAGGCACTCGGGGAAAAAACATGCTCTTAAAGGTAGCCCCACCCCACTTTAACCAGCTATAGGGGGAAAAGAATGTGCACTCCACATATGGGTGGAGGGGGCTAAGAAATCCCTCAGGTAACCCCCATATGCATAAGGTCGACTGGGTTCAGGAGGATTGACAAAGTATTCCGTGTGGGATTTTTTATATGCAAAAAGAAAGGGTGACCCTGCTTGCCAAACAGATGGTATCGGATTTACAGAATGGGCGACAGCAATGTGGGGAAGTAAAGAGGGATGAAATAGAACAAATGGGGGGGTTATTGGGTTATTTCAATCCCACTAATAGAAACTTAGCTAAACTTTTCTACTGGCGCGGTCGCGATGAGGGATGATGGGATTTTTTTTGGCTTTATCGCGGGGCAATAGGGTCCAATTCTTTCTCTCTGCCGGTGGTGCGGATTACCTGTACGTATTTGTCATACATCTCCTATGGATGTGCATACGAGTACTGAAAAAAATTTAAAATTTTTTTTTTGCAATGCATGCACTTGTGTTACCCTGAACACTCCCTATCCCCGAAAGTAATTCACTTATCTAGGCAAAACCAGCGCTCACTCGAGTTTGCGCTGCATGATTGTCGCTTCACATCGAACATCAACCTCCCTTCGCAACCAAAGTGTAGTTGCGTTGTTCCGTCACGGTGCATGAACTCGTATTACCCTGAACACCACTTCTCCATCCTGTGTAGATTGGTTCCGTTAGCAAAGAGAAACCAGGGTTCATCCGAATTTGGATATGCCTACGTGGAGCTCTATCTGACAATGGTAGGGCTCTCCTTCTCCTGGAGCCTTTTGGCCTCGTACCGCAGCTTAGCCGGTCGCCAGGGCCTGTATCGATCGCCTTTTGGATATAGTTGTAATTGATCGTAGTTCACCTTTCGTAATTCAGTCAATTCTCTTTTCAGGTCCACCCATAGCGTCAGGGCTGGATCTGTATAGAGTGAGCGACACCTGCATTTATACCCCAATATCTCTGTAAGACGTGTCTCCGTGCCTCCAATCAAAGGAAAAATATACGAGTTACCCTGAACTCTGCTATCTAAAAAAACTTACCCTGAGCCGTCGGGCTACGCTTAAGGACAGGAGTCGTGATGTCCTTCACTATAGTTCAATGACTTCTGGGCATCAAACTGAGGCAAGTAGCGCATGTCAACACTTCAGTTTGATGATAGTAGTGATTAAAAGTAAACTGTCTAAACACGCTAATGAGGAAAAGAAAATTGACGACCTACACCTAGGAGTGTCAATCTGGGATAAGCCTATGGCCAAGGGAATAAAGATGGAAGATTTGCTAGGTGGAGCAAATAAGATTGTGAATAGGATAGCTGCAGAGAATCATCTACCCCTAGAAGATTCGAAGGATGAGAAGCTAGTTCTGAGAAGGAGTTCAAGCAACTGCAATATCAGGCTCTGAAGAAATGTATCAACACGACACACAGATCCAAAATTGAGCTAGTAAGCCAGATTGCGGGGGTTGAGTCTCCGAGTATGGCGTTGGATGCAGCACAAGCCAGACTCATAGGCAAAATAATGCGGGACACCACCGCTATCGCAGACCTTATCTCGGAGAAGGGAAGACAAGATACCAGAGTGACGAGCGGGGGAGAAATGCCGAGTCAGGTAGGGAATGGGATGACTTCGGACAAGAATACACCGTTGGCCCAGATGGATTCACTTCCGTGTTAACAGTGATCCGAAGCAAGGCAGGTGTATTGAAAGAGGAGGGACATGAGAGGATGAGTTTCGGAAGTAAAGTTGAGAAGATAAAGGTACCAGAGGTTAAACTCCAGGCTCAAGCGGATTCCAAGGCGGAGGTATTGACAGAAGCCATCAATCAAGCAAGGGAATACTGCGAGGCAATGGGAATATATACTGATGGAAGCATGAATGAGAATGGAGTAGTGGGAGCAGGATGGTATGTGGAGAGAGGAAAAGGTGGAGGGGAAGTGACACTAGGCAAGCTGGCAATAGTGTGGGACGGGGAAGTATGTGGAATGAGAGGGGCACTCGAAGATGCACCAAGCGAAACCAATATACTCATCCTATCGGATTCACAGGCAGCAATAGCGGCGGTAAAAAAGGCAGGAAGAACAAGAAAAGCAAGGACCGCGGACCTACGAAGAGTTATGATGGATATTAAAGAACGGCAGACCAGACTGGGACCTAACGCGGTATCACTGGGATGGGTCAAAGCCCACAACGAAGTATACGGCAATGAGAGAGCAGATCAGCTGGCTAAACACACTACCACTTTATACCCGGAGGACCCCAGATCACGGAGGGAGGGTTGAAACAGGCGTGGAAAAAGATGAGAGAGGAGGAGAGAAGAGTGAAGGGAGCAGGGATGGGAAGAGTAGTGAAGTGGAACGGGAAAGCAAGAATCGCATACGTCCAATGTCGCACCGGAAAAGGCAAACTCCAAGCCTGGCGCCACAAAATTGGAAAAACGGAAGATTCGGACTGCCGAAAATGTGGGAAATACGCGGAGACAGGCAAGCATGTGGCCTTGGTCTGTACACATGGTGAGGTTATAGGACGCAGGTGGAGTACATGGGAAGATATGGATGACAGGGCGAGGTGGGCTAGGAAGGAAAAAGACGAGGAAGGATTTTACAAGGTGGATCTGGTGGAGACTTTTTTCTCTAAGATTGACCTGGGCTGATTTTCTATTCTGAATTTTGCCTACTTTGTCAGGGGAGGGCTGGAAGGGGCGTGGTGGTGGAGGAATCACACATGTACGGAGTAGGGCTGGCAGGAGCGTGGCGGCGGAGGCATACATTTATTAGGGGATGGACCGGTAGAGAGTGTGGCGGGGGAAGAGGGGTATTTCTTTAGACATTTCTTTGGTTTGGAAGGCAGGACGCTTATGTAGCCCGTTTCCCCGTAGGTACACCCCCCTCCCCTTCGGGTCGGGGGGGGGAACGGGGGGGCCGCATAGCCTTAGGCTGATTAGGCGTATAGACTCCAAAAAAAAAGAGGAAAAGAAAAGATCGAACATAAATAAAACGTAAACAATATTTGTTAACCAAACAGAAAACATATGTATTCGTTCAAAGAAATGTATTAATGAGAGTTATTATCCACCACACCTCTCATCATTCAGTTCTCCGCTCTCCAACGCCCTTACATCCCCCTACATACCCGAAATCCAGCCAGCTCATGAATCACACTGGAAGGGATACATTTAGCTAATGATACAGGTGAGACACCAGAACGTATTGGGTTGGTACAGAGTATTGTGCCATCAGCGCCAGAAGCCAAGCGGGAGCGTGGTCCAACCTGACAAGGGAGTGCCTCAATATTGCGGTTGTAGGAAATGATAAGGCGGTAGACATGGCCAAGCCCAATTTTGTCATGAAGCGTTCACCACGCGTGCATTGCAAACAGCGCTGATACACTCTACCCACAGCTCCCTAGCTAGTAAAACCTACACCGAAAGTTAGAACATATCCAGCTAATGTAGGTTCCTGGCCTTTTTGGGGGTCGTACCAAACAGACTAAGTTCCTGTATTCAGGTTAGGAATCATTCTTGCAACAAGAAATAGTTCCCACCTATGATTCCAGTGAAATGAATACAATAAGAGAGAGATTCAGGAGAATTTATGGAAGGCTTGGAAAAGAAAATTGATAAAAAATTCAAATTCAAAATGAGCAAAGACAAAGAGCAAACAAAATGATCATATGCACAGCATGAAAATCAGGCGGAAAAGCAGAAGCATTAGGAGGAAAGAAAAAACCCAGCAGGATTCGCAAACATACCCAACCAGACTACACACATACCCTTCCGACATTCACATCCCGGACAGACGACATTCGACCTAAATTTTTCTATAATTAATCCCATAGTAAAATGCCCTTTTGGGGCTACAGCTGCTATACCATCCTCGGTGTGTAGGGCCATCCTCATGAGTTTTCTATTCTCCAGAATGCATAAAATATTCTCGTATCCCTCATTGGATACCACCGGCCACTAGTGAGATTTTAGTACGGCAACTGCCACCCAAAAAGGGGCCTTTTTCGTATGGTTATTGCTGCCCCGCCTGTCTCCGGAAGTTTGTCGTACCCCTTTGCTCCTCCTCTCGCTAAGTGCTATCCCCGCCTCAATGGTGCTACCTCAAGTTGACTAGTTTCGCCTCCCATGCCTCACACTTGCTCGCTTCGCCAAAATCCGTTTTTAGCTGCCAGTGAAATCTTTACCTCCATAGCCCTCAGCTGAATTGACCTCGAAGAGTAAAAATAGCTGTAGGCCGTGATGATAGAACAAGTTCTCGATGAGGTGTATTTTGCGCGAGTATCAAGTGAATGCTCGGGGATGTGATGTCTGAGGTCCCGTAACTGCTTAGAAGTTGGGTTTACCTAAGGTCACCTCCACTATTGACGCTTGCATGGAGTATGCACTCGGAATGTGCGCACCAAATCTCTTCGCAACAAAACAAACCCTAGTTTTTGGTATGGTGATCGTGTTGATGGACCCGGAAAGTAGCACCCACTGCTGGTATTGGCGGATGTGTCCTCAACGAAGCACTTATATTACGGGGGGACAACAGAATACATATCCCTGCTTAAACCAGACCATTCTCCTCACTGATGCATTTTAAAATCTCCGGAGCACCTCCTCCACGTGCGTTCGCAGGGGCATATAGTGCTTTCGTATGGCGAGCCGAACTTGGCCCACTCCAGTTAAATAGACCCCGAGCAGCAGTTGCAGTTGCAAAATGTGAAGGAAAAAGAGGTTCTCGCATAAGGGACATGTTGAACAGGAATTTTGTAAATGCTCCTTGATGTGGGTTCGGAGGCTATCGTAACTGCTCTGAAATTGTGGTGCCCTCTGGTCATCTCCCCAATTGATACTTGCGCTCCAGATAGGTGCACTAAATCTCTGAGCATCTATCATACTTCCTGGGTTTGTTGTGATCATGTTGATGGACCCCAATACCAGCATTCACCAATGGTGTTTCTTGGTCTCTCATTGGCAGAGGTGAAGCAATTATATGGTCGACCCTTGGCGAAGGGTTGAGGCCACCACCAGTTGAGCGCTAATAGGGTTGGCTGGGAAACTGTCTGCCTAAATATTACTATTTATTAGTAATGAATGGGGGCAGTGCTGTAGCAGAAAAAGCAGCCGCTATCGGGCTAATGCCTTTACCACTTCTTTATTGTATCTATACCACTATTTTGACCCAGTATTCAGAATACCCATTCCCGAGGCTCACCAGAGTCTGCGTTCACAGAGTATTCATCAGTCCATACCGCCTTCCCCAATTCCTCCACAGCCAAATGCTGACGCACTAGGGCTCACTGAAGTCGTGCTTTGCATATACACCCTGCCTCAGAAATAGTCGTTCTTCTACGGCCAACTTCTTGCTGTTTGACCCCGTACTCGCCGCTTCAAAGTTGAACTCGATAAGTCAGGTGCCGTAAATTCTTGTAATTCTTTGTAGGTCTGAAAGGTTTGTTAGAATGTCATTCCGCCCATACCTAGCTATACCGTCATTACCTTGCAACCCGCATTGAGCCTATTCACCTAGCCTCTCACGTTGAGTTGCATGTGCTACCATGTGCACATTCACCTGAATGCCCGTTCATGTATATATAGCTCCTGTATTGCCTGCTACTTCTATATAATTCACATCACATCAGTTCACTCCATTACAGTAGCTAGATCAATACAAAGCTTCTACCTCTTCTCTCATATAGCACGTCCTTCACTGGATTCACGACTCACCGCTCGCCTCATTCGAACAGGTTTCTCCTCCGATCTTCTTCAGTTGTTTTGCGTGGCGCAGCTATGGGAAGCTTCTTCCGTTGGAGCGTAGATTTTGTGTGTAAACAATGAGCCGTTGACTTTAACACACCGAAAGGCTTCGCAAGGCTGCCATATGATATTCCACTTAGATAGTCAGAGGCTAGAGACCTGAACTCGCTGATAGTATGAGCTCCCTTCGGAATGTTGTTGGTTGTCGTACCATGTTGTGTGAATGAAGAGGTTGGCGAAGGGATTGACACCTACTTAAGACTTAGGCAATGCGACAGTGTAGTACAAGCCCTACCCAAAAATCTTGGTGAAACATGCCAATCGCGCAATTAGCTACCTACCCCCCTTTTGTATTTCTACCCCAATTCTGTTCAGTTCAAACCTGGCAAGATACCTATTCCATCAATTGCCATCCTATTGTATTTGGCCTTCATGGACTATTCCTTGATTTCCCTAATCCTGAACCCCATTCAGAAGAAGCAGGACTCCCATGCAATGCTCCTCTCACTCGTATACCTCGAAGCTGCCTAAGAAGGAATGATATCGACGTGTGAGGTTCACCAACATGTTCTAAGGGCACAATAACACCTTTGTTCTACATGTAGTCAGTTGGGACATACTGTAACTCCCGCTCTAACCTCTGAAACATCTCGTACCTAGTAGATAGATCGCAACTGCATCAGGGGTTGGCGCAGCTGGGCATACACGCAGGTACGCTAGCCACAGTAGCTCTTCCACAAAGGTCGTGCCAACCGGACTAGCCACATCTACACCTTAGCGCAGTTGGTGCATGCACAGGGGTCCAGCATAGATCGGCGCAGTACCGTAGGCGCACATACACAGGGGTTCCAAAAAAACACCCCCCAATCCACACATGACTTACCGGTAATGGAAGCGCACACCCAAAGCCTTCGCATCTAGGTAGGTACTGTAGTGCTTACTTGCTCATACATGAGTACAAGGGAAAGAGATTGCTAGCGCTGTGAAATGGCAGGGATATTGACAAGCACATCATCTCGTGATATTATAGAGCTCATCCGATAAACCGTGAGATATGGAATGGATAATTCAGAAAGTATTAGACGTCACGGTAAAATACAAGACATCATTGCAGAAGACCATATCTCAGAGTCTAGACTCTAGAGGATTAGATATGAAAGTCGCGGTCTTGAACATCAGACAACAATATCACGGAGCTCAGTGAGAGAGTTGGAGCCCTGTGTGAGAGAGCCAATTGGGAAATCCTGATGATACAGCATGGTCTAATATCACATATCGGCTCACTCTCTCCTTTTATATCCTATATTTTTATCCCATACCGGCCTCATATCCTATATTTTTATCTCTTTCCATACCTGCCTCATCCTATATTCTTATCCTTTTCATATCGGGCACTGGCCACTATTCTTGTCTTGTTGGTAATGATGTTCTTCATGTGGGAGGGAAGCTTCGGAATTTGGATCCATTCATTTTCTTATTAGGAATCAACTTACCTGGCTGTTCTGCGTGCAATATTGTGTTGTGCTGCAATAGTGATCTATGGGACTATGAGCCAATCAGACCGACCTTGAGCTCACCCCTGTAGACGAAACTGAACCCCTGACATACTACAGAGGCGTACAACAATCTTTGAACCTTCCTATTTGGGAATTCTAGGCTTGGCAGCATATGTGGGTCAATGCAAGCATATTTCTACGGGTATACAGGGGAAATGCGCATAAACCTGGCATATGCATTCCGAACGCGGTAGCCTTGGCAACAGCATATGCGACATTGTTGGGCACTATTTACACGCTCCACGCGCGAATTAACTATTTAAGGTAGGTTATAGGCAATAGAGAAGGTACAATTCATCACTACATACCGAATGTGAATTACACTATTATTATCCGCCACCTTAAACCCACCTTAGAGGTGAGGAATGCTAGAGTGCATGTTGTGCATGAGCCATACATACGCCATATTTATGCCCGCATGACCCCTGCATATGCTGCCAATCCTAGAATTCCCAATAGGAAGGTGCAAAGACTTTTGTTGTGAGCCTCTGTACAGCACTAGCAATCTCTTTTGCCTGTACCCATGTATGTACAGCTACATACAGTGCCTGGGGGAAAGTTACTACGCCCCTTATTTTTTTTCTTTTTTTGTCTCAGGCCAACCTGCTAGCGTGAATGATGTACAAGGCATAAGGTTGCATAAACCTCACAAAATGAAGCTTTTGAGGGCCACCAAAATGTGGAGAAGGGCTTCACATTAGGGGGATTATATCGGCACCCGCTGAGGGCTATTGAGCCTGAAATATAGGTTCTATGGAGCGGCATACGAAGGGCCTTTATTGCATATTCTGGGCATCGGCATGCATGTCTCATGCATGTCTGAGATGCGTAGTAACTTTCCCCCACGCACTGTATATAGACACAGGGGACAACGTAAGATCGCCTTACGGGATACCAATCAGAAGCCTTCCAACCTTGTACTCGGGCCTTGTGCTGTCTCTTTGGGGGAAAGCCCTAGTTCGAGTCACAGCCGCCCCGCCAAGTTATGTATTTCCTTTGTTGGAGTTAAGTGATTTACTCGTGATTACGGGTTATGCAATCCGCTGCGGGTAGGACTATGTGTAAGCTAACCACAAAGTTATCGCAGCGTAATAAATCTTCAATATCTGGATATGAGGATGAGGACGAGGCTCTGGTAGCGGCACCTCCAGCTACAAAAAAACAGGCTGCTCCACGTTCGGCAGCAAAACCGGCTGGGAAGCGATCCCAACCAGCCAAAACACCCCCTCGGAGCGCATCTCCTGACGACAACGGACCGTTAGTCAAGGCGATGGTGATCCATGGGGTCCCCTGCCAGAGACCCATGGCAGATACGATACAGGATGTTGGAGTGAAGGGGATAATGGGGGCACGTTGGCTCTTAGGAGGTATGCGGAGATTGGGTAAAGCCACCAGCTCCGTGGTGGTGTTTTTTGATAGGAAGCTGGCACTCGGGAGCCATCTGAAGGTGAGGGGACGGACGCTGGCTACCGATTGTGAAGCCTATGACTTCGACAGAGGAAGGAGAAGAGTGGAACGCAGTGACTGGTGATGGAAGATTGTTGGTGTTGGCTTATACTATGTCTTTATCACTCCGACTGGTTTCTTTCTTTCTTATACAGCGAGTTCGGGTCTCACACAGTTTGTATGTAGTTGGTTTTCTCGGGGGTCGACCGCTCCCAATGAAGGTTCCGTCAAAGGTTCCAGGCCGCCGCATAGCCTAAGGCTGATCAGGCGTATAGACAGGAAAAAAAAAAAAAAAAAAAAATCTTCAATCACTGGGGAGGACTAGCCTTTTGGTACCACGGCAAGTCCTTTTAAAGTTTCTTAAGCTAGCAGCAGCAGACTAGTCTTAAGTTATAAAACTAGTGAGATTAGCATCAAACTGCTCTTCAGCAGGTAAGCCAGTACCGGTACTAGGCGAGGACGATACCCCGCCCTTTGGTCAGATGTAAGGACCCTTCCCGGAGTCGGTCTACCTATCCGATAGCTAATATGCATATCAGGCTGTGGAAGCGAAGATCAAGCCTCAGAAAACGCCAACGCATACTTACATTACTTACCTGCCAAGGCATGCGGCAGACATTTGGATTTGGGCTGCCTACCAGAGAACAGTTCATGCGCATAAACAAACTGATGGCAGTGGTTGGCCCAATACATTCTCACAATCTGTGGGTGGCCTCCCGAGCTACTTAAATTGGTTTTTGCACGATTAACCAGAAAGGTGGCCTTTGCCTTTATGCGAGTCATTTCAGGCCAATTCTACTATTTCTAAGGGTTTTTGTAACCCCATCGAGATACCCACTAAATACTCTACCAAGTAAAGGTGGGAGAATCAGGTACAATGATATAATTGAGTTTGAGCTCTGGGGGGCAGGAGCACAATAACATTGGTGGATATATGTGGATGCGGGATGACACTGTTCCAAGCAGGGCAGGCATTTCACATCTCCATGCATGTGTGCAGGCGCCACAAGTGTTGATCTACCTACGTCGTGGCAGCTGGTCGATGATGCGCACAAAGCTGTTAGCTGGCTCACTTTTTTTTGTGGAAGGTCTGTATTATAAGGCGTATTTATATAGCAACTTCTCTTGGTACGGTTGTCATTCGAATTCAAGATCTATCCCCGCGACTGTTTACATTCTTCAGGATTTTATCAGTCGCTTGCTACAACATCTTCAGTACTGATAATTTACAATGTCACAGTCGTCTACTTCTGACGTGATAATACAACTTCCGCAATTTAGCATCAAAGCGCCCTGGCCTATACCATATGCTCCCCTCACGACAGTATTTACACCTCCCACTGAATGCAAGGATAGGTGGACTCTTATATCCGAAAATACCGACCCTAGTACAACCTCCATAGGCCAATACATCGATTTGCTTAATACCAATGATGAGACATGCCTTCCTTTGGAGTATGGTCGCGATGTATGGAGTGCCACATTCAGTCCAGGGGTCTATTGTCCGAGCGGATATGATATAGCAGCTACAGGCACAGAAGTTTATACTGCTCTTTGGGAGAAAGATATATACCATGATCCAGCTGAGAGGAGTGTAGTGTGCTGTCTGAGGTAAGTCCTTTCTGAAGGCTCAACTTTATAACAAACATACTGATAATGTGACCCAGGGGTTTCGGCTACACAAAGCTCGGAGACCAAGATGTTTGTGTTTCTGCCTATGGCCATTCAACGTCGGTATTCACCAAAGGCTATGTGACCACCAGTAATCAATTCGTATATATCCAAAAGACTGAGGTCGGTGCAGGGACTGCCATCGGGCATCCCATCCACTTACGGCACAATGACGAACAGTTCAGAGCCCTCTTCACTGGGATACCAACCGATGCTGCAAATAGTTCAACAAAGTCTGGGGGGCTCAGTACTGGTGCCATTGCTGGGATTGCTGCGGGGTGTGGTGTAGTGGGCCTGGTTGCCATTGGGTTCGTAATTTGGTTTATCCTACGGCACAGGCGAAGACAGAATGAGCAAACGAAACCGGAGGTCCCGCCGCTGGCAGCGTCGCCGGAGCCTCTATCACCGCCGGCTTCGGAGTGGGCTTCGAAGGAAGCAGCTGTGACGTCGACACGGAAGTCAAGTCGAAGCCGTCGGGAGCGAGGGGAGCACAGCCGGCGCCACCACGACGGGAGCTAAAATCCTGTCGTTCAAACCAGCGGGTGGCTCTGAATGTTTTCCACGGGCTGTACGAAGAGCTCGAGGTAGCCGGACTACAAAGCTCTGGATATGCGAATGCTGATCTAGTTTAGGAGGCGTTTTGAGTTGATATGTTGAATTGATACAAGATACAACAGAGGTCCGATATATAAATCTCAGCATGATAAGCTTGTTAAATTATATATTGTTTTCTTAATTTTCTTTTCTTCAACTGGTGTCTGGGTGTTTCTGTCGAGAATTCTATATATATACTGAGGTTTGCGCCATATTACCGCATTGCTCTGGTTTTATATTAATGTGCCAACCATATTAATAATCATATATCTGAAGAATGGTAGGATTAGGTTACCTTTGAATAATTCATATTGTAGGGAAGTACTAAGTATAATTCAGACTTGTTTGCAGGAATCAATAATCAACGCATAAGTAGCTGTACTGGTCTAGAGCTACTACTACATGCATATATGTACAGTACAATGCTATAGTTTTGTCGCTAAGTACCAGATAGACAGAAGACTTCTCACAGCCCCTGCTAAAGTACCTCTGGCAAGTCCTCCGTTTACTTAGTGCTCATGCGTTTGCTCCTGGATAGCCATCTCCTTTTCCAACCATTTCTCTACCTCTGTCTTTTGCCTCCATGCTTTTGGCACGCCACTGGGCACTGCCATAGATGGGATTATGTCTCGCAGCTTCCGCCCCTTTGCAGCCAAACCCTCCATCATACGCACATTTCTATCTAGTTCGGCTCGCGATGGGGGCGGCGTTGAGCCCCAAGAGGAGGATGAACTTGGCACAGAAGATCTACTACTTTGAATGCTGGTATTCGGACTGCAGTGAGGACATATATACGCCAAACCGCACCCGGAGCAGGCTGAACTAGAGGACTGGGGGGAGTTTGAGGTGGAAGGGGTTACTGGTACTCGGGCCTGGGTGGATTGAGCTGGTAGCGTGGCGAGATTAGGTTGACTAGAAGAACGAGCCGGTGGAGTTCTCTGTGCACCTAGAGCAGCGGCCCTAGGGTGTTGCCAGTGAACAGGACTGGTGGATGGGCCAGCCTGGGTGCGCAACTCTCTAGGGAACCTACGTGACCTTACCGCAAACTCATGTCTCGGTAATTCCGCTAGTGGGACCCTCACTGGACCCCTATATCTAGGACTCGTGGGTACGGGTTTTTGAATGAACTTACGTCGAAAGGTCACATGGTTTTCATCACATGGATTTATTTGGGGAACTGCTAAATCCTGTATCCTATTCGGGCCTGGCGGCTGTGGCCTTAGTGGGGACTCTGGCCTTTGGTGGGACTTCTTTCTGGCCGCAAGAGCCTCCTCAGGTGTGCTGGGATCGACCCTTCGCCTGCTGGGTGTGAAAAACAATCTTTCCATATCCTCTGTCAAACTGTAGACTGGTGCTCCATAAGCAAGTACCTCATCCATGATGCGAGTTTCCTCGGTGCTTAAAGCTGGAATGTAAGAGTGGAATTCATGGGGTTGGAGCCATGGCTCAGGTGTATTGGGGCGCCCGCCAATGCCTGGGGTGTGAGTGGGAGTTGTGTAAACTTTGATTTTGGACATTTTTTAAAAATATCTTTGGCCTGCTGTAGCCTGGTTATCTGCTATCGACTTTCTAGCTGTAACAGGCTGAAGTCGTACCATTATATATATCATAGCAATAGCCATATCGGGTCATGGTAATTGTATCTAGAGAGAGCGAGATGGCCGACGTTGACCATACCAGTTACATACTTATAGACGTATGCAGTTTTGTTTCAGCAATAGGTGATTGTGGATTTATTACGCTACGATAACTTTGTGGTATGCTACACAGAGTCCTATCCGCAGCGGATTACATAACCCGTAATCAGAGTAAAATCACTTAACTCCAACAAAGGAAATACATAACTT
>Ga0307511_10002092_pt1 | contig 20907 bp, 37 predicted proteins | sample 13_EM_MG_FD_200266 | JGI IMG/M metagenome (GOLD analysis project Ga0307511, IMG submission 200266) | Populus trichocarpa ectomycorrhiza microbial communities from riparian zone in the Pacific Northwest, United States - 13_EM | ecosystem: Host-associated > Plants > Roots > Unclassified | place...
GTATGTGACCCTGTAGGAGGGTTATGACGAGCCTAGCGGAAGCCCGCTAGGTTTCAAGGCAGCCCAAGTTAATCTGGGGGCCGTGCACGATCTAAATACAAAAACCAACGCTAGCGCCCCTCCGCCGCCGCCCTCCGTCCGGCCCCCACAGCCTCCTCCGCCACGCCCTCTGCCCGGCCCTCCCCGAAACCGAATGCCTCCCCCGCCACGCCCCTTCCCGGCCCTCCTCTGCAACGCAAACGAAGAAAGAAAAGAAAGAAAGAAAGCCTCCTCCTCCACGCCCTTTCCCGGCCCTTCCCCTAAGTCCCCTACCCCCTCCCCCTTCCAAATCTAACTCTACCTCCGGCTCCAGCTCCAACCTGGAGGCAAGGGCTAGGTCCACGTCATCTAACCAGCGAGAGGCTGGGGGAAAGTCGTTGCGGACTTTTTGCGATGTCAATAGTGGGGTGCCGGCCCTACTTCCTTCCGTGTGGTGGTGCGTGTTGGATGTTATGATTCGAAGTAGAGGTAATCGAAAAAGCTCTCTATGGCGTCGTAGGAGTCGTCCCCTTCCTTGCGCCAGTCTGGTTTGTCTAAGTCTTCCCATGTCCTCTTGCCCCCTAAGAGACGTTTTCTCATCCGGTTGTGGTCGGGGCAGTGGAAAACTATGTGTTCCCCTGTCTGTTTGGGGTGTCCGCACGAGCAGGTGGAGTTGTCAATCTTGCGGATTCGGTGCAGCCACGCTTTTTGGGGTCCTTTTTCGGTGCGGTACCAGGTGTAAGCGCTGAGAGCGTGCCTGTGCCAGTCTGTTCTCCTGATCCCGAACCCTGCTTGTGTGCGGGCGGCTTTCCTCACCGCTCTCGACGCCGCTTTGACCCCTTCTGGGGTAGCTGTTCTCGGGTGCAAGGAGGTGATCCCCAAATGCGAGTGAAGTTCGGCGAGCTCGTCTGCTATGGTGTTCCCGTCAATGCCTGTGTGTCCGCGGATCCAAGCTACCGCGGTAGTGTGTGTCCGGTCGAGAATGGCATTGCGGAGTTCTGACTCTATGCCAGACCTGGGTGGGGCCCCCTTGGAGAGTTGGAGGGCGGTGTGGATGGCGGTAAAGGAGTCTGAGAGGATGCAGACCTTGTCCTTTTCTCGATCGTCTATTCTAGTGGGGTATGTGGTCTTGATGTAGAAACAGGTCACGGAGTGGCCCAGAGGTAGAAAATGGATCCAAGTCTTCACTGGGTGAATACCCTCCCTCCCCATATACCATTACGAGTGCTGATTTACCAGAAATGATAAAGGGGACTAGGGCCAGCCTCGCCCCCAGCGTGGAGGTCTATTTGTTCAATGGTCATAGTCAGTTTTACATATTAATTAGTTTTATGATGTTTTCCCAACACACCGATTGTTTTAATAACAAGCCTTACCACGAGGTAAGTCCTCACCACCCCCTCCATTTTTACCACCTTCGTTAGCTCTACCTACTTAACGTGCTACACCACCATTGCGACTTTTGCTAAACCAAACCCAGTCAGCACGTTGTCCGTCGCTACCACCTCCTTGCGCCTATCACAAAAAAAGAAACGGTGCTACAGAGCTCAGGGTAACTCCATTGCACAGTCACCCTTCTTCACCAACGTCACCCCGTAAACCGGCTGCAGGCACTTCACCAACTTCACCAACTTCCCTCGCTGAAAAACAATCACCCACTCCATCAACCCCTTCACCGCTTAGAGACGCTTCACCCCCGTCACCCCCTTCACCCGCTGCAGGCGTTCACCAACACTGACAACCACTGTTAAGGATCGAGTTCTTGGTCGCAAGTCAACAACGAGAGAAGCTACAGACGAGCGGACGGTACCACATCATAGCCCGTGGCGGCGCTAACACTACTATGGATACAAATCTCGGGGGAACCAACATCGCTGATCTTTCCCGATGGCTTAACGCTCCATAAAATTCAGATAACCTGCATGACTTTTAGCAGAGGCTTCATCTAACGACTTTGCCAACACAGCAAGGTTACGACATCACGCGCGAATCAAGATTGTTGTTACTCGCACACCAGACTTCTACCAATCAGCGATCTCCAGGCGGAACCGGAATCAACGCAGGAGCAGTCTTGCACAACATCAGAGGGGGAGCCTAATCAGCAGTATCAGTACCCCTATGCACACTACAAGACAATGGCACATTGCGAGTATTGCGGGAAGCATGGCTACCACCTTAACTAGTGCTAGAATTACGCGAGGTATATTCGGAAGCAGGTGCCACAACCGATGCCGGAGATTGAGCTCGTATCAGGCATTGACCAGGTTTAGGGGGGTTCATATGGCGACAGCGGGATTCGGGGGTGAACCACGAAGGGGCGCTACAAATTGCATTTGACTACATTAGGGAGCATCTAGGCCTACGGCAAGGTACCACACATTGCACTAGGTAAAAATCAGAGGGTGGGGGTTACCAGATAACTGATGGACTCATGTGGTGAGTGCTAGCGCCCCAACCACACCAAGACAAAAACCCGTCAGTGGTGCAAGAACCGAAATACCAAGAGCTACGTATCCAGATGCAGGCCCACAGTCGACGACACACAAGCCCGTGGTTTACAACCGCGTCTCTAACATGTTAACGGGAAAGGAAACCAAACAGATTAGGGCCATCACGACAGCCCCGGAGCCAGGGGAGAAGGGGCCAGGCAACGCAAGCTAGAGAGGCTGAGCCATCCAGTAGAAAGGCGAATGGAAGGGCATTGCGAGACTAGCTAGGAAGCCATCACCTCCGGAGGCCCCGTACACCAACTTCACCACCTTCACAACTCCAGTTCCTTGGCCAGCTGGAAGATATCTACTATCTTACCCATCCCCAAGTAACTCACCACGTTTCCCTCCTCCAGCACATTCGCCGTGGCTGCGCCTCCACTCCATCTATACTCCCTCCAACTGATCCACGCCCTGCAGCCGTTGAAGACCCTTCACCAGCTTTACCCCCTTCACCCGCTGTAGGCCCTTCAACAACCCCAAACCCTTAACGCCCTGTACAGGCTTCATCACCCTTAGTCGCTCTATCCCCTTCTCCAGCTCCACTCCCTGACGCCATGGTTACCATCGCAGCCGCCCCCCTGCGCCCATCACCCAAAAAGATATCGATGCATCGGATTCAGGGTAACCACATTCCACAGTCACCCCCTTCGGCAACTTCAGCCCTTCACCAGCTGCACTGGTTTCACCTCCACCACCCGCTGACGGGCGAGATTAAGGGCATCAGGTGGCTATTGAAGGAGATCCGACCAGGGAAGGCAGGGTCATCCCTAGTCAACTACTCTGAAATCCGGAAAAGAGATAGGCACTTTGAGAATGGGAAGAGAGCACTACGAAGTACGACTGGAACCGTCGATCAGTCGGTACACAAGTCAGAAAGAAAAGAAAACAAACGCCACTGCAGGGGCAGGAATGCGTTGACAAGGGAGCGGGCAGAGGCGTGAGCTCTACCTTAGAGTTTGAGTGATATTTTCCACTAGCACTACTATAGAGTACGAAGGAAGGACATGCTGGCATCCGAGGCCATAAAGTTTTCATTATATCCAGAGCGAATATGATACTAGTCTCGCATTGGCGGGCTAGGTTAACTTGGCCCTTCCAGGCTTCCGGGAGGCTTATCGTGTCTGTGCTACTTGCCACCGTATGAGTAATGGATGTGTAAACAACAGACCCCACTGCTGGTCCTGCAAAAGGTTCGCTACCTTCACTCGGTCCAACTGCTTTGCCAATTCTACCCCCGGTCGCCACCCTTTGCGCCGCGGGCACCCCCCTGCGCCCTCCACCAAAAGAAAAGCTACGCTACCGGGTTCAGGGTAACTCCACGCAGTCACCATCTTCACCACCTTACCTCGTTCGCTAACTCGACCACGCTTATCACGGTTACCAGCTCTAGATTCACAGCTTTACGGCGTTCACTGTACTTCTTCTCGGGGGGTATTTCAGCACAGATTCTTCTGTACATAGTCGAGGGGGGAGCCAGATTAACATGGCAACCCTTGAATCCTCCCGGGCTTCCTGGGGGCTCATCATGGTCCTCTGTAGGGACCGCATGAGTAATGTGTATGTGGAAAAAAAAAAATCCACTGCAGTCATCACGTTCAACTCATCGAGCCACGCCCTTCTCACTACCTCCGCCGCCTACGGCGACCCATCACCTTCCCTACCATTGCCAGGTGTTCCGAAAGGGATGCGCGGGTAGCTGACGTACTGGATGGGGATGTTTAAGAAACGCGTGAGGTATTTACGGGGGGGGTTCAGGTCAGGTCGGGGTGTTCGATGGAGAGACCTTCGAGAACGAGCTTCTGGGCAAAAGATGTTAGGATGCTAAGGAAAGTACTTCAAGAGCTCCCAGGCTAAGCGGGAGATGTCGTTTCTGTTAGTGGCAGGGTTGTTACGATGCTAGGTATAGATTGTTTATAGGGAAGATGATGGCGTATCTAATTTCTTGATATTTCTATCATAAGCATATACATGTCGGACAATATCCAATGCCCAATCATATGCCAAGTCATTTACAGATGTTACGGTACTCTATGCCACTAGGCTCAGATCGCCATTATGTCTTCATGGCCAGGTGATCACACATTGCCACACATTTAGGTACTGTCATGGTGCCATTGACCCTTAGTCCCCCGCCACGGCCCCAGTCGGGTATCTGCACAGAAAAAGCATCTTTGAAAAGCATTGTGGATTGCACAAGTACAGGGTTTACACGGAGGGTGGGTGGTTTGGCAAACAACACTTGATGGCAGAAGATCTGGCTGGGGACTAAAGTTCCTTGCAAGTTCTGAGTGTAAAATTTGTCTATGATAAAGCTTCTCGTCTCTTTATTTTCCAATAAGCCAGATTCATGTGGCCCTCATTGAATCCTCTTGGGTTTCCGAGGGGCACATCATGGCCTTCTTATGGGGCTGCATATTATGCAAATGTGTGCAATCTATATGAAACTGTATTCAGGCAAAAATTACAAAGCATGCTTTTACCTGAGGTATAACGAGCAGATGCTACGAGGATGGTGAAGCTATACATTTACCCTGATTGCACTGTCGAAAATCCTTCTCCTGCATCGCCCTCAGATTGCGAACCTCACGCTCACTTCTTCATTCGGCAACCCTGAACCACAGATCCGGCATCATCTCCTGGTAATGAATTTTCGTATGAATACGCGGAGTCTAATGGTTCTGATGCAGTTTCATGTTTCATCACAGGAAAACAGGTCATCTAATGAAAATGTGAACAATTCTTCCCGATTGTGAAGACATACTGATGCGAGTTCACAGGAATACCGCTAAAGCTCGTCACAATACATTGAAGTTTCCGGGAACCAGGTGCTTAGGAAGGTGATTTTGAAGAAAGAGCTGTTCCAGGGCAACGATATGGGGTGAATACCTCCCCGTTGAACATGTCCTTGTTAGAAATGTGTTTCTTAAACAACTAATGCCCAAACATAGCTTTGCAAACATCTCTCCTTCCAAGACTCCTTCTCTGAACACTTGGCCGCCGGACGTCTCTTTGGTACACATTCCCTTTCTAAACATATCCTTCCCCAATATATCTTCACAAACATGTGTCCTACACACTTCTAGCTGCCCAATATCTCTTTCTTAAAGATCTCCCCCTAGATACTGGTTAACCGAATACCTCTTCCCTGAACGCGTCTTTCCTGAACAACTCCCTGTCCATCGTCTGTTTCTGGAGCATCACGTTCCTAAACGCCTTTCCCCCAAGCACCTATTCTTTGAATATCACTTGCAAATCTCTCTTTCCCAAACATGGCTTTCGTCAACGTATTCTTCCCAGAAACCCCTCCAAAACATATGGCTCCCGAAAATACGCCTGGGCACGAACCCTAAAATATATGGTAAAAGTTCGTGCCCAGGCATACCCGAAAGCCTCCTGACACATTCTTGCCCAACCAAAACACGCCCTTGCCCTGCATATCCCTTGTCCACGACCATACGTTTCACCACAAAGAAACTTTTCCTTTACCTTCAACCTATATATCAGAACAAACACAAATGTTAGTAACAATACTATCACATATAAGAAGTAATACTTTCCACACTACACTTCCTTGTCACGCCCCTCATCTAAATGAATCGGAGGCAAAGCCATTCTCTAAATCAACGCCAAAAAACCCAACAACAAACTCCCTGGGCTCAGACAGTCCTACTCTTTTTTAATCAAGTACACTGTGTTCCACTGACAAAAATCTTGAAGTCCACCTTGTACTATTCCGCAGCCATGGTCTGCGCCTGTCCTATCCCCTTGGGCGTGAGCAAATGAAATCTCTCGCTTTTGATGACGGTAATCACCCCTCAGCTTTGGGGCACCCTCCTACACTTTCCCCCTACTTCCTCCTTAGCTTCCGTGAACTTATTAGTGCTAACATTGATGTCGTCCCTTAGATCCGCTTTCAATGCATCAAATTTCTTGCCTCCGGCATCAAAGTATTTGTCGATAGAGCTGATTTTGAGAGAATAGTAGTCATTTGTAGGCCCCGCAAGCTCAATCAGCACTTAATGAAATGAAACACTTTCGTCAGCTCATAATAGTATTTACTTTGAAGGAATAGTAGTCGGTACCTGTTGTCATCAGCGGTGTGTTGTCGGAATCCAAAAGTAATTCCACCTCCTTCCTTCCGACAGAAGATCGCATGGCAATGTTATCATTGTACTTCGCTTGTAGTTGTAATGGCAGTTGTTAGAAATGACTTCTTCTAAGTAATTTGTGTTAAAATGAGGGTCATGTCCCTACACAAGGAACGTTCGGAATACGCTCGGTTACGAGAATTTGGAACTTGGCCGCATCGGAAAGAATAGGACGGCCACTGTTGGGGAGGATGCCATCGGTGCCTATTTCGCGAGTTATTGAGGGACGGAAAGTATAAGGGCTTTCTTATGTTATTTGTGTGACCAAAGCGGTACATAAGGGGCGGATTTCCTTACTCGCCGTGGTAGCATCAAGTATGCGGCTGCTTCCCATTGAGTATATGGATATACTCTTCTCTTCTACATCTCGAGGGCGTGATCGGTGAAGAGCGATGTCTTCTTTTTGAAAAGGCCTCATCCTTAAGTAGGCTGGTCCTTCGAAGTTGAAAACAGACTCGTACTTCGCAGTTGCAACTCGACGTTCGAACAACGCCAAGAATATCCTAGCTAGCCTAGAGAAGTTAGGGTCTTTCGGTTAACCCCGTCACCACGTGTCATTTAGTTCCACCTCTGCCAGTGGCACGGAACAATTTCATTCCACAATAAACATCTAGTAACAGGCTATCTTCAATTCCTTGCTATGAGGCCAGCACGTTGCCTGCGAAACCAAGGCTCCTGATCATCTAGCGTTTAAACTAGGTGAGTATCAACGACATCGCAACAAAATGGTCGAACTGAATTTTGAGGTAGAAGCGAGTACCCAGCTTTGCAACCTATCGCAGCCAATAAGAACCGCATCCGAAGGGCCGGCCCCCCCCCCAAATACGGAATTGGGGCCGTCTCCTGTACCCCAGGGATTTAAAGCTGTGGAAAGCGACCAACAACCATTGGGAGAGCCTGATGTTTGAGTATCATAAGACAACAACGATGACGGACACTGAGTGGCAGAGAGCATACTGGGAGAGCAAGTGATAGGGTCGGATAAGGGGATTGTGGGAGTTGTGGAGAACCTCCATGGGCCTGATCGGGAAGGAAGAGAAGTTAGAGGTTGGAATGCGTTAGGTAGAGGCACTATCAGGCTATGTGAGTTGCAGTTGGCGCCTGAGCGGCAAAATTTAGAACCAGATGTGCTCCCGAGCACGCATGGGGGTCTGCGCATGCGTAATCCCAAAGGAGGGGAACGATTCCAAGGATTTAAACTATTCACAGCTGACACAGGGAAGGTGATAATACATGAGAAGAGTTAGGGAGAATAGATAGAGGAAAAACAGGATGCGAGTATGCACGAATTGGGGCGTGAAGTTACAAGAGATCCAACCTTTCGGGGCGGCTACAGGGGCAATGAATGGGGAGCGCGGGGACGATCAAGGAGGAATGATGAATAACTATACTATGTCTCCCAGTAAGGTTCCAGTACAATCAATGCTAGCGGGGAAAGGAAAGGGGGGATAAGAAAATCTCACTGTACATGGATAGATGGACAGCTAGGGAGATACAACTGCCGAGAAGGATTTCCAGCCCAATACAAGCGTAATCCCCGACATGTGGTCCTTACATTCCCTTACCCCGGCAATGATACCTATACATCGTCAATGCGAGGGCTGACAATATCTCTGCCAGGGGTCAGAAAATTGGGCCAAACTATGTTCGGGGGGGAAGTTTCAAAGAGAGATTAGGAAGGTAGACGTGGGGGGCAGAGATCTTCAGGAACTTGACGCTCGAGAAGGAGACGTTCTGGAATGAAATGCATGGTGAGGGGGTGTTATTTTTAGAGAGGATTGTTTTCGGGGAGGTGTACAGGTCAAACGAGTTGGGGAAGTGATCTTTGGAAAGGAGACGTTGAGGGAAGAGCTGTTCAGCAAAGTGGTGTGCAGGAAAGAGATGTTTGGGAAGCAAATGTTTCAATAACCCATTCTCAGGGGAGGTATCCAGGATGATCGGCACATACCATGCTAACTAAGAATACACGTCACTGCTCTCTCTGAATACATATACGGAACCCATTTGCTACCCCAAACACACCACGTCCACATTTACGACAGCCGGGGACGAGATCAATGGAAAAAGCAACCCTTTCAAATAGTCTCCAAATTCTAATAACGGGCCGCGGCGGACATCCGCTCCACCTATCCAATTCTCACAAAGATCTCAACACCGCCTCTGCATTCATATCCCCAACGATCAACACCTGCACTAGGCACCCGTGCCTGACAAATAGTCCCCTTATCAAGCCCCCCGCAGAATAACGCAGCTCCCTGAACTGCCCACACGTCCACTACCCCATTACTTGAGCCCATGTACATGGTGAAAGTTCGAGGGATGTGTTTTTCACCAGAAGGCAATCATTATGCCTCACACAATGAAACACCAAATATAAACATAAACAAAAATATAAAATGTCAAAGGATCCAGCGCTGACATCAAAAAGATGATACCCAGGAAGAAGAAAAGGCTCGCGCTGCTACGCCCTTGTGAGTATGGGAATGAAAGCCACCCCGGAAGGGGCGATATGGAGTTTCGTTATATGACATTTGGTATGGGGTATTCTCCCTACCAACTAGACGGGAAGGCCTACGGTACAGCATACGTATCCTTCATCAGCCTGGCCCCTGTCTGTCTCTACTCCGCCACTCCTGCTGACTCCATCTCTCCGAGACTGCCGAAGAGTGTGGGGGGTCTCAACGTAAATGTCAGTGTTGACATTTATGTCCCTGAAAATTGCCATCAATACAGGGAAAGACTTGGATTTTGCCGAGGGAAGTTTTTCAGCAACAGGTGTTTGGGAATGAGATCTTTAGGAGGGATATGTTTGGGAAGGCGATGTTGAAGAAAGGCCTGTTCGGGCAAAATATGTTTGGGAAGATGTTCCGGAAGAAGGCTCCGGGGGTCGTTCTGAAGAGAGGTGACCTGCAATGGGGCACCGCTTGTTTGGGGGAGGGGGGGTTTTAGGAGATGGTGCTCAGGGGTAGAGTGTTCAGGAAGGTAGTGTTCGGAAAGGAGATGTTTGGGAAGGAGATGTTTAGCAAGGTTATGGTTCAGACAAAGAGGATAGGGGTGAGATGTTCAGGGAAGAAATGTTTGGGAAATGAACTTTTGGGAATGTAGGGCTAACCTCAATAAAGAGATTTTTGGGAACGTGGTATTTGGGAGGGCGATGTGGAAGAAATGGGTGTTTGGGAAGGAGATGTTTATTAAGAGGATTTGGGGTTCAAGAAAGACATCCTCAAAGGGACGATGTTCGGGAAAGCAGTGTTCGAGTGGGTAATCTGTCGATTTCGATTTGCAGTGGTGGTGATTTGCGAGGGACATGTCTCGAGGGGTTTCTCGGGAAGGACGTGATTGGGAAGGAGATACATAGGAGGAAAGAGATGATCAGAAAGAGGTGGAGTCCAGGGAAGGAGTGTAGCGAGATGTTCGGGAAGGAGATGATCGAGATATATTCGGGGGACGTTGGTTACGAAAGGAGTGTTTGGGGCAGAGATTTTCGGGGAAACTATGTTCCGGAAGGTGATGATTGGACCGGAAACGTTCGGGAGACCGATTTAGGGAACGGTGTTTGTCCAGCAGATATTAACCCCGCGATGTTCGGGGGAGAGGTATTCCGGGGAGAGATCTTGGGTACAAATGTTTCGGAAGTGGATTTTTAGGAATGAGTTATTCCGGGGGTAGATGTTCCGGGCTTGTCCTGTAACATCACACAATTCTTTCTCTTGGGAACTAATGAGCACAGTTGCGAGCTCTTTGATAGCTCTGGATCTTGCATTGACAACGTCAACGTGGGCGAAACTAGAATCAATGGTGAAGGACAGAAGAGGCGGAGTATTTGACATGGGGTCGGGTTCATCATGCATCTAGTTGTGACAACGATGTTTAGGAGCAACGTATTTGCGGAACAGAGTTTGGAAGGGGATGTGCAAGAGGGAAAGGCTTCAGAAGGGGCTGCAATGTTGAAGAAATACACGGCAGGGTAAGAGATGTTCAAGAACGTGATTTTCGCGACAAAATGTTTTTGATAGAGATGTTTGGGAATATCTTCAAAAAAGAAATTTTGGTACAAAGAGCATGTTTAACAAACTTGGTCGAAGAAGAGATGTTTATGAGGATGATGTTGGAGAAAGAAAAGTTTGGGAAGGAGAGATATTTGGGAAGGAGTGGGGTTTGAGGAAGATGGTCGAGGGGGATTGTTCGGGAAAGCGATGGGTGCGATTGGCAAGGGGTGTTCCAGAAAGAGATTTTTGGAAGGCTCATGTTTTGCAAGGCGATGTTTAAGATGGAGATGTTCCAGAAAACGATATTTGGGAGGGTCATGTTTCAGGAAATGATGGCCCGGAGGGGGTGTTCAAGAAACCAGGGTTCACCATCCAGATGTTTACGATCAGCAAGAGAGTCTAAGAAAGCGATGTTTGTGAAAGACACCTTTGGGGAAGTGATGTATATGAAGGAAAGACGTGGTCGCAGAAGAGATCCCTAGGGGTACTATTCGGGGGAGAGATTTTTGGGCAGGGGATGTTGCGAGAATGTTTCAGCAGCCGTTTGGAAAAACATGTATCGAATAAGGAAAGATGCTCAAGGGGGGTTTTCAGAAAGAGATGCTCGGGAAAGTGATGTTTGCGAAGCTGATGTCTGGGAAGGAGCGTTTTAGGCTGAGAACAAATGTTTGTTTGGGGTTGTATATGTTTTATCGTTTTATTTTTGTATGTACTCCGTACTCATATTCGGTCCGGAGGCCCACACGAGGCAAGAGCAAACAGCAACAAGATCAACTCAAACAGAGCGCGACCATATGACTTGTTGAAACCCAAAAGAAATCCCCATCTCGAAAATACAATGTTTGGGATATAGGGGTTCAGCAACGAAGTGTTCAGAGTTGTAGGTGCAAACCTTAAGCGGTAAATGACTGCGCAAAGGTTTATGCATATATAAACGGGCGCGGTAAGTCATGGTTTTTGTAGGATAAGTACCACATAGTTCCTACATCCCATTCTACCCCTTCTAACGAAGCTAATTACCTCGATCCTCCACTCCCCGACCATGCAGAAGCTGTAGCTGCCTAGCATGAAAAACATTAACCTGAACATCCCAAATTACGACTGGATATCTGGAACCACCCTCCAACCATATACATAAAGTCATCATGGAGGCAAACAACCACCCCCCACCCACCTTGGGCTGCTAAAAGTCATTCCTACAAATTCCCCCTCTAATGGCCATCAATCTCCGGAATGTACGTCACAATATCTACGGGGCTGCCTAGAATTTTTTTTTGGAAATTCAGGACAGAATACACTTATTGATACCATAACGGAATGGAGGAAGCAGGGGTAGGGCCAGTCCAGTACGTAAAGGATCGACTCTGCACAACTACCTAGCATGAGAATAGATGCAACGAGTTATCAACCTCCTCCCTCCCTAGGAGTTGCCATTACCTCAAAATGACTCGGATCTCTGTAACAAATGTGAGCCCAACCTTCTTTCCCTACCGTCTTCGTTAGCTGATTGAATCAGGCGTTTAGCGGCCCCCACCAGATTGAAACCTCACCATCCTTGACGCCGAAATCACAAAGCAGAATTCTTGGAAGCGGTCACCAGTTCACCAACTACTCCTGAACCCGCTGCAGGCCCTTCACATGGTGCATTGCCACACCCGATGCACGCAGCAACTCGACTCCCCTTGGGCAGCTTTACTGCCCTCACGAGTTGCTACTATTTTGAGATTGTTACTATATTTCAATACATAGTCGCACAGGTGGGCCAGATTTACTGGGCCCTCCTTGAATCCTTCGGGGTTTCCGGGTGGCGGATTGTGGCACCCATTGCCAAGTGCTTAATCAGTTCAGCCGACCATCCCAGCTTCAGCTTCCAGTACGAGAAAGAAAAGAAAAAGACGAAGGGGGAAGAAAAGCCAGTCCCAAAGAAAAAAAACTTAGTATATTCTATTGCCCTTTAAAGTGCTGGTTCCTTGTTTATACCTTTGCAGGAGTAGCACTTCGAAATCCCCACCTGCCTACAACCAACCCCAGCAAAATCTGGAGCCTCCAAAATGATTAATCCTACCTCTGGAGCGATTTGTTGGTTCATCCTGATCACAGGAATCTGCTGCTCAAGCAATACCGGGTCGAATATTCAGGGCAGGATATACATAAAAACAGTAAAAGGGCACCAACATGAAAACAAAAAGTGTCTCACCGAGTTCAGGGTAACCTCGTAGCACAGTTGATCCCTTCGCCAACTCGGCCACGTTCATCACGGCTGCCACCTGCAACTTCACCAGCGTTACGGACTTCCCCATCCTCACCGTTACTGCGTCTGCCACTGCATAAAAAGAATTCCCAGCGAGTTCAGTGTACTTTCTTACCACATGGCCCATTCACCACGCCCACCTTCACTATGTCCGACTTCGTTGCCAACCCATCACCCTCATTACCATTGCCAGTGTCCCGAAAGGGAGATTTTGGAAAGTGGTGTTTGGCAAGGGGATGTTTAAGAAAGAAGTGTTTAAGAAAGAGATATTCGCGAGGGATATTAAGGGTAGGGGCATGCAGGAACGAGATCTTCGAAGAACAGATGTTCATGAAAGAGGTGTTCAGGAAGAGATGCCTAGGAAGGAAGTTGTTGGGCAGAAGATGTTTGGGAATGTACCTCAAGAGCCGCTAGGCTAATATGGGAATGTGGTTTCTTATAGCTGCACGGTTATAACGATGCTTGGCACATCTTGTTAATAGGGAAGAAGTATGATATTATTGTATTTTCATTAGTAATTATATGCATGTTGGACTGGGCGTATTGCCACCAGCGCTGCCTGTGGCCTTCTATTCACTCAAACTGGCTCCATCGTCAAGGAATCTACAAGAAGTTTGATGCTTTGGACAAGTAACCTGATACCGTGGACAAGAAACTTGATACCATGAATGCGGAACGAAAGAACGACATCAAGGATAGCACTAATAAGTTTACGGACCAGCAGGAGGGGCTAGAGAGAGAGTTGCATTTTCTGAGGGGGAGATTGCCATGATCTAATCCGTAATATTTCATTCGATCGGGAATGAGGGGACTGGACCGGAGGAGTCCATGGCTGTGGAATAGTGCAAACTTGATGAGTATGCCTGGGCTCGAGCCCGCTCGAGCCTAGGCGTATTGATGACACAATTTGTGTAAGTGGGAAACAGTTCACTTGTTTAAAAAAGAGTAGCACGGACTGAGAACAGGGCGTTTGTTGGGTATTTTTGCGTTGATTAGGAGATTGGATTTGCCTTCGGTTAATTCAGATGATGGGCGTGACAAGGAAGTGTAGTGTGGTAAGTATTACTATATGTGATAGCATTGTTACTAACATTTGCGTTTGTTCTATTTACCTATAGGTTGAAAGTAAAGGAGAAGTTTGTTTGCAGTTGGATATATAGTTGTGGCGCTGGCAAATGCGACTGAGAGATGTTTAAGAACGACGCGCTCGGCGAGAGATGTTTGGAAGGGAGGTATTGGAGCAAAAAAAGGTCTTGGGGGGTATTCACTAACCGAGTTGTTCGGGAAAGAGAGGCCAAAGAAGAACATGTTTTGGGAGGGCGTAGTTCTGGCAACCGATAGTCGGGGAAGCAATGGTTGGGAAGGCACTGTGTATGAAAAATATTGGGGCCACATCGGTTCACTAGTATGATCTGAATATTTGAAGTTTTGGGAAGATTTTTAGAGAGCTTCTTCCTAAGTTCCTTTAGGATACGGAATACATATAAACTAGAGTCTGAGATCAGGGTAACGTTCGACTCCATCTACGATTGAACTCTTGGCCGTGCTCAACCACCCTCTCCTGCTCAACGCTCTCCAAATAGCAGACCCACATTAGCACCTGGGTAATATCGTGCCCTACAACCTGTTAGAGCCACATCGTTTTTGTTTATTGTTTGTTTGAGATTAGCATGCAAGCCACAACTATTTCTCCCAGGTTCGTGCTCCCAGGATACTTGTTAACTTATTACGCTTACTATTCGGTAGTATTCGGACTACCTCCCTAGATTTGTTTTGATGTTCGAACGCCGCTCATCAACAAATATGTAGAGGTTCAATAGGGTGACAGAAGCAGAAGTGGAACCAGTCAAACTAGCGACGTCTGCCACATTGGCAAACTCGAAGCTGAAACCAAAACTCAAGGACAGCAGGGGAGGTGCATTTCGCGCGGGAGTGGGACTACACTCCACCTGCTTGTGCAAGATATGTTTGGGACGGAAGACGGCGTTCAGCGGAGACATCTTTTTGGGGCTAGGTGTTTGGGACAGCGATGTCTGAAGTATCTATTTTGGAGAACGAGATGTATGGGAAAGCGGTGTTTCAGGAGGAGACGTACGCAGGAGGCGATGTTCAGGAAACGGTATTAGGGAAGGAGATGTGCGAGAACGAGATGTTGGGAAGGCGATATTTGGCACCGAGATGTGAAAGCAAGGTATGTTGCGAGGGGAGGTATTCAGGAGAATAATGCTAGAAAGGATATTCTTGGGAAGGAGGTGATCGGGAATCACATTTCGGGCCGGAGGTGCCCAAGGAGAGATATTTGGAAAGATGTTTGGGAAGTGCCAACCAGACTAGTTGGGACTGGCTTTTCAGAAAAAGATGGTTGGGGGTACGAGAGCGGGTGTACGGGAGTGGGGTGTTCGAGAACGAGGTCTTTGGGAAGATGATTTCCCAGCAGGACATGGTTGGGATCGCAACGCTCAAGAGAAGGAAGTTTGGCCAGTAGATGTGTCGGAAGAAGGCGGCTTTGTTTCAGGGGAGCTGTTCGGGTGGGAGCTGTTCGGGAGGAATATGTCTGGGGATGGCATTTTTGACAAGGCCATGTGTCGGGGTGCACGAGACCTATTCAGGAAAAAGGGTTAAAAGACGCAGATGTCAGGGGAGGAGATGGATGTTCGGGGGAGGTCCCAGCTGGGGATATTCGAAAAGCGGATGTTTAAGAAAAAGATCTTCGGGCGAAGGATTGTTCAATAAAGAGGTGTTTGGGGACGCTGGAAAATGCAAGGACGGAGATGCATGATGACCAGGTTGTTTGTGCACCGATCTTATTGTTTTACTGTTCTTGCTCTCTGTCAGGGAAGAGGCAAAGTAACCTCCCTTTCGGTAACAAAATTGTTAGCTGTATTGGACAAAAAAATTCTAAAAAGTCTGTTGTAAAGGATTAGGTTCAGAATCGAGAAAGATTCGTTGCCCTGCCTACTTGTCAATTCTTTGTCATATTCTCTTTGTTCGAGATTCATATATTCTACTACATTCACACCTTATCAGATACATCACCTATACTGACTGGACTTCACAGTTGGGCACTCACTAGTTATTAAGTCATGCAAGTTCGCCGATGGAACACCTATTTTACCTTGCCTATCAGCCTCACCTTACTCGTGACAATCGGAGTAGCCGTACCTATCTCATTTCCCAACGAAGTCGGAGCTCCAAGTAGCAGAAGTTTGCAACGTCGGAATATATTAATAATTGGCAACCCAAACAGACCTGTACCTGGTTGGCTGTCAGTGTTTTCCCCTCGTATTCCCGACCCGAGTCATGCCTAACATATTAAATGAGTCCCGAACTGACGCATGTTGCACCTTGCCGATAGGCATCGTGATCAACACTCCCCGGTATTCCCTGAGTCGCTTTTCAACCCGAGCAAGACAAATGAATTGCAGACCTGAGGTCCGTCGCCTCACCTTTTTATTAGCCCCATTTGCTTGAGGCTAGCAAATAACGTGGTAACGACAGTCAGCAAGGTCCACTTTATGCCTCGTTATGCTGAAGGATATCATGGTCTGACGTGCGTTCCGTGTTCAGCAGTGAGGTTGTTGTGAATGTGGGGTGGTGAAATTTTGTTATGCGCAGGCAAAGCTCTACCGGCGTGTACCCTTTGTTCAGTAAACGCTACAATGATGGCCGTTGTGCTTGCGATACCTGATTACGGTCATATTCAGTTCTTGCCGGAGACTTTGTTGTTGTTTATGCCCATGTATTTCAGTCTAGTAGGGGGTGTATCTGGACAGAATTTTGCACTGTCCACAACAGTTTCCGCGTTCTAATTGACTACGGCATAACTTTAGTTCTGCTATCTGTAATCTTCATAATTACATGTAGTTCTCTACTTATTATACGTTGTCAGGCGACATGATACTTGACTGATCACTTTTCTTTGTTACCTCTCACATATTGTACAGGTTAAGTAGAGGTAAGTTATCCTGAGCCGATAATTGAACCTCCTATAATCAACAATTACCTTTCATAAAAAAAGATATGTATAAGTAATTTGTAAGTTACCTTTTTACGCCACAACGTATCGTCATTAACATTGGGCTAGTGGCAGTGGTTTTCGGTAGCGGTCGGAAGATACATGATATATTTAGTTCCCGCTGGGTAGATATTTATTTTGATCTTGTTTCACTAGATCATATTCACAAGGAACTAAGGATGACGTCCTTCAAAAGTTCTGATGAGGAAGCTGAACAACTTCAAATCAGTAAACGACACCCGGAGAATATCACTAGATATCCCCCTAGTATTGATAGTTCTCGCTCCCAAATATATCCTCCCCGAAGACCTCTTGCCTTAATACCTCCCAAAAACACCACGACCCTGAGCATCAAACATTTCCTGCCCCAACATCTCCTTGCCTGCCCTCTCTTTCTTGAACATCGCCTCCCGAAATATGTCTCACCCGAATGCCCCCATCCCAAATATATATTCCCGGACCACCTCATTCCTGAGTACGCCCCCCTCTGGCACCTCTTTCTTAAGCATCACTTCCCCAAAGACCTCTTTCCCAAATATCTCAACCTGAGCCATTCCCGTCCCACACACCTCCTACCCTAACATTTCCCTCCCGCACACACCTTCCTGAACACACCTCTCTGGCCACCTTTTGTAGCCACATCACCTTCTTAGGCATATCTTGCCCGAACACCTTTTCTCGAACATACACATCGCCTTCCCAAACACGTTCTTCCCTAAAATCCCCTTCATAAATATCGGCTTTCCGAAGATACTTTTAAGGATTTCACCTTCGTCGAAATCCCTTCCCCGAATACCTTTTCTCCAACATATCATTCGCAAAAACATTATCCCTAAATACCTGCTCCCAAATCTCATTCCCACACAGCTCTGTCGGGAACACTTCTATTCCCAACAAATAGTCCCTAAACGCCTCTTTGCTGAACACCTCCCTCTTGATGAACATCACTTTCCCAAACATGTCTTTTTGCTGAGCACACTCCCGATTTTCTGTTTCTGAAACATAAGCTTCCTAAACCTCACCTTCCCAAACATCATCTTCCCAAATATCAACTTCCCAAACATCCCCGCCCAGCCATCTCCAACCCAACCTTGCCAGATATCTGTTCCACAAGTCGATGCATGATGAGCCCGATCCCGCATCAACTTCGTTTCCCATCTGACTTTGAGCTTGGGTTTTACATTCGAGCAAGTTGTTGTCCATCTGAACGATGTCGAGGGAGGTCGATAGTTTGACTGGTCTATTTCTGCAGTTCTGCAGATCTATTGGTTCTGCTTGCGCACATGAAGGCAGATGTGGTGGGATATTCCAAGGGACTTCTACATACTGCAGAGTAGTCAACACAATCAAATACCAAACAAACTTGGAATAGGGATCTAGCAGAGTTTGTCCAATGTATGCAAATGCCAAATACACAATAGAAACTAGCTTTCTGGCTACAGCGGTTTGTCGTGCGCGAAATGTACTGAAGGCTCATTTGGATCTTGCAGAGTGGAGGAGATATGGTGGCGAAGGCTGGGTTGAAGAAGCGGATCACGTGCTAAGATTGCATCCCCGCATTCGGTCAGTTTGTAGTACACATACACAGTCTGCAATCGAAATATTATTGTATCGTGTAGTAATGTTATATATCTCTCCGCGCTATACTTCTTATATTCATATCACGAACTAAAATACCTGCGCTACAGCCAATGCTTCCCTCCTCAGGATTACAGAGCGCGCTCTGAATGTGGTCGACATATCTCGTTCGGTATGCCCATCCAGGCTTCCGGGTGCCTCTGGAGTACCCTCGGACAACACCGTAATTGGTACGAATATTACATGAAGCAAAGGTTGGAGCTGTTTGCGGAGGGGTCCCTGTTCCTGTCCAGCTGGGAGCTCAATGTCTGATGTGGCTTGCCTACTAGCACTTACCCTGAAACCGCTGCCCTTATCGGATTCTACACAATCCGTTACTAAGACCACCGATATAATATTACATCGGAAGCTGCGCTCCCACCTCGTACCTTTCTTCTGACATAGCCTTCGCCCCGATCGCCGGTCGCGCACTCTTCAATCCTCTTTCCATCCCCCTCTACCTCGTGCTTCCATTCTTCTGTCCTTGTGTCCTTCCAACCCCGCCATCCTCCAGCCCCTCTTCCGTGGTTGTGTGTCCCTGACACCGCAACGCCCAATCGTCCAGCCCACCACGAGAAACCAGTACCCCCAGACTACCTTGGGGGGGCCCTACACCAACGCCCTGCTACAGCTACTTACCTCCTCGCGCATCTTAACCCTCACATTGTGCCAACCAGACCACTCACATTGCCCCTCCCCTAAATCAACCTCGAATTGGTCTCATTGTTTCAGTTCGCACGGCTATCATGGCAAGCCACGGTTTGCTCCCCGGTCACGAAAGGTATCTCCCCCCAAATATGCGAGTGGAAGGATCGCTTCACCATTTGGGCTCTTAATGTGTGCAAACAGCTGCTGATATTTTTTCTCTAAGCCCTTCTAGGAAGTTCCCGTCCCTGTACTTTTGCCACATCTGGTAGCCGGTACCATGCATCCCTCACGACGCATGTACCGTGCAAAGCAACACTACTCAATCTCAAGTAGAATATTGCTTGCTCCTCTAAAGCAATCCCCACACGGCCAACTACCTTAGGAAAGCATCGGTGCTCCACTCATATAGGCTTTCGAACATTATCTCGGGAAGTCACGTTTGGATAGTTTCTTGTGAAACTTGCTTCAATGTTCCTCCTCGCGGAGTCGTTTATTTAGGTGCAGTGATTGCAGGACCAGATGTCTTAGACTTCGCTCCTCGCAGTCTCAATCTCCAGTCTCAATCTCCAGATAGAGAACACTCGTGGTCTACTGTCTCTTCGAGAGACTTAAGAACTGCTTGTAGCCGTGCAAAGTGACTCCTAACCACAAAGATGTACTAGTAGGATAACGGTGCTTCTCACGCAAAATGACTCGGGTCAAACGGTCAGTGTAGCATTCATATAGGATTGGAGCTCTGCTGCATTCCCGTGGATGTTGTGTTGTTAGAGGTGGGATGTCTACTCCTGGCAGGAGCAGGTATGGCCTTGGACTATTAGGCACAGGGAACGGAAGGGTGGTGAGTCCAGAACCCCGGTTCCATGACGAACTACCGGTTATCTGTTGGGTGCCTTTGGGTATATTTTTTGTGTTTCCTTTCGTTTGTCGTGTATCCTTCTTGAACATATAACGAACCTATCTGTGTACGTTAAGGGAATTCGATAACCCCAGGAAATGGAGAAAGCAAGGAGTGAAAAAGGGGAGCAGAGAATGATACCACAATCGGGAGACAAACAAGCAAAACTGAGTGGTCGACAAAACTCAATCCATCGACGACGTATCCCATCAACAAGACGTCATTGAAGTGTCTAAGAACCCTAGGCCCAATAGACAGTGAAAACCGATTACAAGATATATTCTAGGGGATTACGACGAGTTATGGAGGAGGGTGTAAGTACCCATAAATCTTCTGAGTTTTCTTATGCCGATTTCTACCTTTTGCTAGAGCCTTTGTTTCTGATATCGACAGAAGGAATACCGATAAACACCGCTGCCTTTGTTGACCTTTTTGGCCGTATGAATTATCATGGCGGCGTTACAGCCTACAGCTGATGGGGAGATGGACTGCATAGAGGGGATGGGGTGCTAGGCTGCATACGTGTGAGGACGAGCTTATAGGCTGAGATCGGGATACCATACTTCACCGGGATGCGGACCATCACTGGGAAGTGGATCAAAAACGGTGATTATGCAGTTTTGACGATTTCTAATCCAATATCCAACCAGATTGGCTCAGATTTTGGAAATATTTTGTAGGGGTATGGTAGTTTCTTCAAAAAATTACAGGAGTGCCCATGTGTATTACTACCCCAACTATCTGGAGGAGAGTCACGTGATCCACTAACCGGTGTGGCTGTAAAATATATGAATAGACGAGGGTTATGAGGGCTTTAGTTATTAGAAATCATTT
>Ga0307511_10002093_pt1 | contig 20897 bp, 15 predicted proteins | sample 13_EM_MG_FD_200266 | JGI IMG/M metagenome (GOLD analysis project Ga0307511, IMG submission 200266) | Populus trichocarpa ectomycorrhiza microbial communities from riparian zone in the Pacific Northwest, United States - 13_EM | ecosystem: Host-associated > Plants > Roots > Unclassified | place...
CACCGGCCGCAGCAAGAAGGAGGCGGAGCAGCAGGCCGCCGAGTCCGCCTGGCGGTCCATCCGGGCCGACGCGGACGAGCGCGCCAAGAAGGCGAAGGAGGCGGCCGAACAGCCCGCCGAGGTCGTCGCCGAGGCCGCTGAGCAGCCTGCCGAGGAGAGCGCCGACCAGTCGTCGGCGTCCGCCTGACCGAACAGCGCGACCCGAGCGCCCGTCCCCGAGTGGGGCGGGCGCTCGGCTCATTCACGTGACCAACAGGGGATGCCAATGCCCGAGTTGCCCGAGGTCGAGGTCGTCCGGCGGGGTCTGGAGCGATGGGTCGCCCAGCGCACCGTCACCGACACCGAGGTACTGCATCCGCGTGCGGTACGACGCCATGTCGCCGGCGCCGACGACTTCGCGCACCGGCTCAAGGGGCATCGCATCGGCACCCCGAGCCGTCGCGGCAAATACCTGTGGCTGCCGCTTGAGGACACCCATCAGGCGGTGCTGGCCCACCTCGGGATGAGCGGTCAACTCCTCGTCCAGCGGCACGAGTTCCCCGACGAGAAGCATCTGCGCATCCGGGTCCGGTTCGCCGACACCCTCGGCACCGAACTCCGCTTCGTCGACCAACGCACCTTCGGCGGGCTGTCGTTGCACGACACCACCCCGGACGGGCTGCCGGACGTCATCGCGCACATCGCGCGCGACCCCCTGGACCCCTTGTTCGACGACGAGTTGTTCCACCAGGCGCTGCGCCGCAAGCGCACGACCATCAAACGGGCCCTGCTGGACCAGTCGTTGATCAGCGGAGTCGGCAACATCTATGCGGACGAGGCCCTTTGGCGGACCCGCGTCCACTACGAACGCCCGACCGCGACCTTCACCCGCCCGCGCACCGCCGAACTCCTGGGCCACGCACGGGACGTGATGAACGCGGCCCTCTCCGTGGGCGGCACCAGCTTCGACAGCCTGTACGTCAACGTGAACGGTGAGTCGGGCTACTTCGACCGCTCGCTCGACGCGTACGGCCGCGAGGGCCTGCCGTGCCGGCGCTGCGGTACGCCCATGAAGCGGCAGGCGTGGATGAACCGGTCGAGCTACTTCTGCCCGAAGTGTCAGCGGGCACCGCGCAGTTAGCGTCTCAGAGCGTCTCAGAGACCGCCGCGTGTCTCGTCGTAGCGCGTGCGGGCCGCGAGGACGTCGTCCATACGGCTCTCCATGAAGTCGACGAGTCCCATCATGCGTTCGGCGACGCCGTGTCCGAGCGGGGTCAGTTCGTAGTCCACGCGGGGCGGGTTCGTCGGCTGGGCCTCGCGGTGCACCAGGCCGTCGCGCTCCAGCGCGTGCAGGGTCTGCGAGAGCATCTTCTCGCTCACGCCGTCGACGCGCCGCCGCAGCTCGTTGAAGCGCAGCGAGCCCTCGTGCAGCGCGCACAGGGTGAGCCCGCCCCAGCGGCCCGTGATGTGCTCCAGGGTGGCCCGGGAAGGGCAGGCCTTGGCGAACACGCTGTACGGGAGGTTCTGCTCCTCCGTACGCTCCTGGGTGGTGTCCATTTCTTCAGCGTACGCGAACGCAGCGCTAACCAGAAGGGAGCACTAACCGTTGGTTAGCGCTCCCTGCCGGTGCCTGTCGGCGTCGTACTAGTACCCGAAGTCCTGCGTCCACCACGGGCCACCGGTGCCGAGGTGCACACCGACGCCCAGGGTCTTGAAGTCGCAGTTCAGGATGTTGGCCTTGTGGCCGGGGCTGTTCATCCAGGCGTCCATGACCGCGGCGGCGTCCGCCTGGCCGCGGGCGATGTTCTCGCCGCCGAGGTTGGTGATGCCGAGCGTCTCCGCCCGGTCCCACGGGGTGGCCCCGCTGGGGTCGGTGTGGTCGAAGAAGTCCTGGTCGGCCATCTGCTTGCTGAAGTTCTCGGCCAGCGTGGTCAGCGAGCTGTTGGCGGCCACCGGGGTGCAGCCGGCGATCGCTCGCTGCTCGTTGACGAGCTTGAGCACCTCGGCCTCGGCGGCGGCCTCCGCGGAGACCGTCACCGGCGCGTCGGCGGACTGCGTCGGCGCCGGGGTGGGCTTCGCCGAGGGAGTCGAGGTCGTCGGCTCCTCGGTCGGGGTGGCCGCCGGCTTCTTCGCCGGGGCCTTGGTGGCGGGAGCGGTGGCGGACTTGGTCGGAGCCGCCGAGGGGGAGGCCGCGCGGTTCGCGTCACGGCTCGTGGACGAGCCGGAGTCGCGGGACGCCGCGCTGCCGGAGGTACCGCCCTGCTCGGTCGCCGAGTTGGACGGCGAACCCGCGGCCTGCACCTTGTCGCTGTTGTTGCCGCCGCCGAGCTTGTAGTTGTCCAGCCCCGGCATCGCGCCCGTCGCGACGGCCACCGTGCCGATGGCGACGGCGGCGGAGACCCCGAGCAGGCCCGTCTTGACCGGCGTCACGGTCTTGCGCTTACGACGGCGTCCACGGCCCGGGCGCGAACCGTCACCCCGGGAGGAGACACCGGCCGCCTCGGGGAAGACCACGGCGTAGTCCTCCTCGGTGGCGAAGAGATAGGCCTCGCTCTTCAGCCGGGTGTCGGCTTTCAGACGGGACTCGGCCCGCAGTCGGGCTTCGGACTTCGGAGGTGCCTCGTGGTGCGCCTGAGGCTGGTGACTCGTGTGAGCCTGGTGGTTCGGGTGGAACTCGGCGGGCCCCTCCGGGTGCAGATAGGGCGCCATGCCGATCGTGGAGCCGTCCGCCGGGTTCCAGTCGAAGCGGTCGTTCCGGTCGGAGCGGTCGTTCCAGTCGTACGAGTCGTGCGGGTCGTAGCCGCTCGTGTATGAGCCGTGCGTCTCTGTGACCCCCGTGGCGCGGCTCGTGGCGGCGCGGCCGGCGGCGGAGCGTCGGTGGCGTCCCATGTCCTTGCCTTTCGTCCTTGCGGTCAACTCGTCCGTGCGGTGACCCAGCTCACTCGATCGAGTGAGTTTCATATGAGATTCATTGGGGCGGACGGTACCGCATGGCGGGTGGGGAGCAAGTGTCCGGAGAGACATTGGCCGGTTAGGTTGCAGCCATGAGCGAGGATGTGCGGTTGGTCGCCTGGGTGCGAGGGCGTGTGCAAGGTGTGGGTTTTCGGTGGTTTACCCGTGCCAAGGCTCTGGAGATCGGGGGCCTGAGTGGTTTTGCTCTCAATTTGGGCGACGGACGCGTGCAAGTGGTCGCGGAGGGATCGAGCGAGGGCTGCGAAGGACTCCTCGACTGGCTCCGGGGTCACGACACGCCCGGGCGGGTGGACGGCGTCACCGAGATCTGGGACACACCTCGCGGCGGCTATGACGGCTTCGAGATCCGCTGAGCACATTCTCCGAAAAGGTGTAAAGCGGCCCTGGCGGAAGCGGAGGGGCATGCCACTGGCACCTGCCCACAGCAGAAATGGCCTGGTGGTTGCCAAGAACGGCTCGCTCTGGCAGGCTCCGCACCTAAGGATGATCGCCAGTCCCGTCAGGCCCCGCAGGAGTCGCAGCGCCGCCCGGTCAGGGCCGCGCAGCCCCGGGTTGCCCGCCAATACGGGGCGTGATCGTGTTGACCGTCAAACATTTTGGTGAGACGCTGAAAACCCCGCGCACCTTAGCTGTTTGGCATGGAAGAACAGCAGAGCAACCCTCGAGTGTGTCAAGCATCGCGGGTGCGATTCCCTCACGACCCACACCGCTTCGGTCGGTCACTCAGTGTGGAGGACCATCCATCATGGCAAAGGCGCTTCTCGGTTACGTCGGCGGCTCCGACCCGCGACTCCTCGCCGAGATGCGACGGCTCCAGCAGCGCGTCCAGGACCTGGAATCCGAGCTCGTACGGATCCAGGAAGAGAACGACGCGCTGACGGCTGCCGCAACTCACGATTCGCTTCTCGAGCTCGACGCACGCCAGGCGGAGCCCGCGCTCACCTGATCACTGCACCGCATCATGACAAGCAGTGGTTGGGCGGCCTGTATCAACCGCTAAATTGTCAGAGTTTGCAAGGGACGCTTCGGCGTCCCTTCTTTCTTTCCCCCGCAAGCCTCCACCCTCTTTAACGTTTGGTGTGCCCTGCACGTTCAAGGGCGAAACCGCGGGGAACCGGACGTTCATGGAGAGAGCGAGCAGCGGAAGGTAGAGTCCAGCGCCGTGCACCTCAAGGCCCTGACCCTGCGGGGGTTCAAGTCGTTCGCCTCGGCGACCACGCTCCGGTTCGAGCCGGGGATCACGTGTGTCGTCGGTCCGAACGGCTCGGGCAAGTCCAATGTCGTGGACGCGCTCAGCTGGGTCATGGGCGAACAGGGCGCCAAGTCGCTGCGCGGCGGCAAGATGGAGGACGTCATCTTCGCCGGCACCACGGGGCGTCCGCCCCTCGGCCGCGCCGAAGTCTCCCTGACCATCGACAACTCCGACGGCGCGCTGCCCATCGAGTACGCCGAGGTCACCATTACGCGGATCATGTTCCGCAACGGCGGCAGCGAGTACCAGATCAACGGCGACACCTGTCGCCTCCTCGACATCCAGGAACTCCTCTCCGACTCCGGCATCGGCCGCGAGATGCACGTCATCGTCGGCCAGGGCCAGCTCGACTCCGTGCTCCACGCCGACCCCATGGGCCGCCGCGCCTTCATCGAGGAGGCGGCCGGCGTCCTCAAGCACCGCAAGCGCAAGGAGAAGGCGCTGCGGAAACTGGACGCGATGCAGGCCAACCTCGCACGCGTGCAGGACCTGACCGACGAACTCCGCCGCCAGCTCAAGCCCTTGGGCCGCCAGGCCGCGGTCGCGCGCAGGGCCGCCGTCATCCAGGCGGATCTCCGAGACGCACGCCTGAGGCTCCTGGCCGACGATCTCGTACGACTCCGCCAGGCGCTGAACACCGAGATCGCCGACGAGGCCGCGCTCAAGGAACGCAAGGAAGCCGCCGAACTGGAGCTGCGCAAGGCCCTCCAGCGCGAAGGGCTTCTGGAGGACGAGGTACGGCAGCTCACGCCGCGCCTCCAGCGCGCCCAGCAGACCTGGTACGAGCTGTCCCAGCTGGCCGAGCGGGTGCGCGGCACGATCTCGCTGGCCGACGCCCGCGTGAAGAGCGCGACCTCGGCGCCCCCCGAGGAGCGGCGCGGCCGTGACCCCGAGGACATGGAGCGCGAGGCCGCCCGCATCCGCGAGCAGGAGGCCGAACTCGAAGCGGCCCTGGAGGCGGCCGAACACGCCCTGGAGGACACGGTCGCCCACCGCTCCGAACTGGAGCGTGAACTCACCGCCGAGGAACGGCGGTTGAAGGATGTCGCCCGTTCCATCGCCGACCGCCGAGAGGGCCTCGCCCGACTCAACGGTCAGGTCAACGCGGCCCGTTCGCGCGCCGCCTCCGCCCAGGCCGAGATCGACCGCCTGGCCTCCGCCCGCGACGAGGCCCAGGAACGGGCGACCGCCGCACAGGAGGAATACGAGACACTCCAGGCCGAGGTCGACGGTCTCGACGCGGGCGACGCGGAACTCTCCGACCGGCACGAGCAGGTCAAGCGACAACTCGCCGAGGCGGAGGCCACGCTGACGGCAGCCCGGGAGGCGGCCACAGCAGCGGAACGCCGGCGCGCCGCCACCCAGGCCCGCCGCGACGCGCTCGCACTGGGCCTGCGCCGCAAGGACGGCACGGGGATACTGCTGGGCGCGCGGGATCGGCTCACGGGAATCCTGGGCCCGGCAGCGGAACTGCTCACGGTGACCCCGGGCTACGAGGTCGCCCTGGCAGCAGCCTTCGGCGCGGCGGCGGACGCCATCGCAGTGACGACTCCGGCGTCGGCGGCCGATGCGATCAGGCTGCTGCGCAAGCAGGACGGGGGCCGGGCGGCGCTGTTGCTGGCGGGGGGCCCTGAGCATTCGACGCCGGGGACGGAGGCGCCCGAAAAGGGCGCGGGGAACGGCGCGACCAGCCACAACGCGCCTTCAGACGACCAACGACCTCTCACGGCCCCGCCCGCGCAGCAACTTGCGGCAGATCTGGTCCGCGCCCCCGCCGACCTCATGCCCGCAATCCGCCGCCTCCTCCACGACATCGTCGTAGTGGACACCCTCGAAGCCGCCGAACAACTCGTATACACACAACCAGAGTTGACCGCAGTAACCGCCGAAGGCGACCTGCTCGGTGCTCACTTCGCCCACGGCGGCTCCGCCGGCGCCCCCAGCCTCCTCGAAGTACAGGCCTCCGTGGACGAAGCCGCCGCCGAACTCGAAGAACTGGCCGTCCGCTGCGAAGAGTTGGCCGGCACACAGCAGACCGCAGCCGAGCGTCGCAAGGAATGTGCCGCGCTGGTCGAGGAGTTGGGGGAGCGCCGCCGAGCCGCGGAACGCGAAAAGTCGGCAGTGGCACAGCAGTTGGGACGACTGGCAGGACAGGCGCGGGGCGCCGCAGGCGAGGCCGAGCGGTCGACCGCGGCGGCGGCACGGGCACAGGAAGCGCTCGACAAGGCCGTAGAAGAAGCTGAAGTGCTGGCCGAACGGCTGGCTGTGGCCGAGGAGATGCCGGTCGAGGAGGAGCCTGACACCTCGGTGCGGGATCGGCTCGCCGCCGATGGGGCCAACGCTCGGCAGACCGAGATGGAGGCGCGGCTTCAGGTCCGTACGCATGAGGAGCGGGTCAAGGGGCTTGCCGGGCGGGCCGATTCGCTGGACCGGGGGGCCAGGGCCGAGCGGGAGGCGCGGGCTCGGGCGGAGCAGCGGCTCGCGAGGTTGCGGCACGAGGCCGCCGTCGCGGAGGCCGTTGCCTTCGGGGCCCGGCAGTTGCTCGCGCATGTCGAGGTGTCCCTGAGCCGTGCCGACGAGGAGCGGACCGCCGCCGATGCCGCCAAGGCGCGGCGGGAGCAGGAGTTGACCGCCGCCCGCAACCAGGGGCGTGACCTCAAGGGCGAGCTCGACAAGCTGACCGACTCGGTGCACCGCGGTGAGGTGCTCGGTGCCGAGAAGCGGATGCGGATCGAGCAGCTGGAGACCAAGGCGCTGGAGGAGTTGGGCGTGGAGCCGGCGGGGCTGATCGAGGAGTACGGGCCGCATCAGCTCGTGCCGCCCTCGCTCGCCGCCGAGGGCGAGGTGCTGCCGGAGGATCCTGAGGACCCGCGCAACCAGCCCCGTACGTTCCACCGCGCGGAGCAGGAGAAGCGGCTCAAGTCGGCCGAGCGGGCGTACCAGCAGCTGGGGAAGGTCAACCCCCTCGCGCTGGAGGAGTTCGCGGCGCTGGAGGAGCGGCACAAGTTCCTCAGCGAGCAGCTGGAGGACCTGAAGAAGACCCGCGCCGACCTGCTTCAAGTGGTGAAGGAGGTCGACGAGCGCGTCGAGCAGGTCTTCACCGAGGCGTACCGGGACACGGCCCTCCAGTTCGAGGGTGTGTTCAGCCGGCTGTTCCCCGGTGGTGAGGGGCGGCTGATCCTGACCGATCCCGACAACATGCTCACCACCGGTGTGGACGTGGAGGCCCGGCCGCCCGGCAAGAAGGTCAAGCGGCTCTCCCTGCTCTCCGGCGGGGAGCGGTCCCTCACCGCCGTGGCGCTCCTGGTGTCGATCTTCAAGGCGCGGCCCAGTCCGTTCTATGTGATGGACGAGGTCGAGGCGGCGCTCGACGACACCAACCTGCAGCGGCTGATCCGGATCATGCAGGAGCTGCAGGAGGCCTCGCAGCTGATCGTGATCACCCACCAGAAGCGCACCATGGAGGTCGCCGACGCGCTGTACGGCGTCTCCATGCAGGGCGACGGGGTCTCGAAGGTCATCTCTCAGCGCCTTCGCTAGACCTCCATGCGGTATCCCCTTTATGTTCAAGTCTTGAACGCAGTGCAGTCACCTGCGACGTTGAACTTCACATGGATCGCCTGTTGACTTCGAAACTTGAAGGCATAGTCTCTTCAGCGTTGCTTTTACCTTCAGGTGGTGGGCAGCGGGAAGCTGTGCGCCACTGGAAGGGTCGCCCCCCACCCCGGCAGCGACGCCGGTGGCCTCAGGAGTTACACGTGACCAGCACTGCGCAGGCATCACAGTCAGGAGCCGGGTCGGCTCATCCCGAGCATCTCGGGCACGTCATCTTCATCGCGGCGGCGGCCGCGATGGGCGGCTTCCTCTTCGGCTACGACAGCTCCGTGATCAACGGCGCCGTCGAGGCCATCCGGGACCGCTACGACGTAGGCTCCACGGTCCTGGCGCAGGTCATCGCCATCGCCCTGATCGGCTGTGCCATCGGCGCGGCGACCGCCGGCCGGATAGCCGACCGCATCGGCCGTATCCGCTGTATGCAGATCTCCGCCGTGCTGTTCACCATCAGTGCCGTCGGTTCGGCGCTGCCGTTCGCGCTCTGGGACCTCGCGTTCTGGCGGGTCATCGGCGGTTTCGCCATCGGCATGGCCTCCGTCATCGGCCCCGCCTACATCGCCGAGGTCTCGCCGCCCGCCTACCGGGGCCGGCTCGGCTCCTTCCAGCAGGCCGCGATCGTCATCGGCATCGCGATCTCGCAGCTGGTCAACTGGGGTCTGCTGAACGCCGCCGACGGCGACCAGCGCGGCCAGCTCATGGGCCTGGAGGCCTGGCAGGTCATGCTCGGCGTCATGGTGGTCCCGGCCGTCCTCTACGGCCTGCTCTCCTTCGCCATCCCCGAGTCCCCGCGTTTCCTGATCTCCGCGGGCAAGCTGACCCGCGCCCACGACGTGCTCCGTGAGGTCGAGGGCGACGACATCGACCTGGACGCCCGCGTCGCCGAGATCGAGCACGCGATGAAGAGCGAGCACAAGTCGACCTTCAAGGACCTGCTCGGCGGTGGCGGCTTCTACTTCAAGCCGATCGTCTGGGTCGGCATCGGCCTCTCGGCCTTCCAGCAACTGGTCGGCATCAACGTCGCGTTCTACTACTCCGCCACGCTGTGGCAGTCCGTCGGCGTCGACCCGACCCAGTCGTTCTTCTACTCCTTCACGACGTCGATCATCAACATCATCGGCACCGTGATCGCCATGATCTTCGTGGACCGCGTCGGCCGTAAGCCGCTGGCCCTCATCGGCTCGGTCGGCATGGTCGTCGGTCTCGCGCTGGAGGCCTGGGCCTTCTCCTACGACCTCGTCGACGGCAAGCTGCCCGCCGTGCAGGGCTGGACCGCACTGATCGCGGCCCACGTCTTCGTCCTCTTCTTCGCCCTGTCCTGGGGTGTCGTGGTCTGGGTCTTCCTCGGCGAGATGTTCCCGAACAAGATCCGCGCCGCCGCCCTCGGTGTCGCCGCCTCCGCGCAGTGGATCGCCAACTGGGCCATCACCGCGAGCTTCCCGTCGCTGGCCGACTGGAACCTCTCCGCGACCTATGTGATCTACACGGTCTTCGCCGCGCTCTCCATCCCGTTCGTCCTGAAGTTCGTGAAGGAGACGAAGGGCAAGAAGCTGGAGGACATGGGCTGACCGGCCCCCCCACGAACCGGGCCCGCGAAGGCGGGTCCCCACAAGCTCGGGGAGACGGGCTCCATCCCCCGCCGCCCGTCTCCCCGAAACCCTCGGTCACCAAATGAGTACGCCGCCGCCGATCTTCCGGGCGCGCAGGGCGGCCGACTCGATGTTGTCCAGCCGGCTCCCGACGAGGTCGGGACGCTCGCCGACCGCCGCGGCGACGTCGTCGAGGTGCGCCCGCAGCAGCACGAGCTCGCGCAGGAAGTCCGGTACGTCCGAGGCCTCGACGTACAGGTCGCTGGAGGCCAGCACCGGTAGATACGTGGCACCGAGCGCGCGTACGGCCGGCGATCCCCACACGGTCTCGCGCCAGTTCTCGAAGCCGGCCGAGTCGTTGCACCCCTCCGGAACGTCGAGCACGTTCCACTGGCCGTCCGCGTCACGCAGGAACACATCCACTGCCAAGGTCATGACCGCAGTGGACCACCGGTGGACCGGCCGGTCCACCGGTTACGGGTAAGAGTCACTCCGTGCTCACTCCCCGAGCACCGGCAGTACCCGCTCCGCGAACAGCCGCAGGCTGCGCCATCCCTCGTCGACCGGCATCCCGCCCGCCAGCGGATGCAGTACGAGATTGTCGAGGCCCAGCGCCACGCACTGGGCCGGCGTGAGGATGCGGTACACGCCCTCCGCGCGCAGCTCGGCCACGGTGGTCGCCCCCGACTTCACCGCCGAGCGGATCTCCCCGGACTGCCAGGAGGCGTAGGTCCGCGCCTCGTGCAGGAAGTGCGCGCCGTACTCGGCCCACGCCCGGTCCGGGTCCTCGGCGATGTGCAGCAGCGGGGTCTCCGCGCCCGGCATCATGGTCCAGCCCTCGGTGCCGTACTCGACGAGCCGGTCCTTGTAGTACGCCTCCAGGTCCGGCAGATGCGCGCTGGGGAAGAAGGGCAGGCCCAGTCGGGCGGCCCGGCGCGCGGCGGCCTTGGAGGAGCCGCCGACCAGCAGCAGGGGGTGCGGATCGGAGAACGGGCGCGGGGTGACCCGTACGGTACGGCCCCGGTACTCGAACTCCTCGCCGGACCACGCCTTCAGGACCGTCTCCAGCAACTCGTCCTGGAGCCTGCCGCGTTGCTTCCACTCCACGTCGAACTGGGCGTATTCCTCCGGGCGGTAGCCGATCCCGGCCACGGTCACCAGCCGGCCGCCGCTCAACAGGTCCAGTACGGCGATGTCTTCGGCCAGCCGGAGCGGGTCGTGCAGCGGGCCGATGACCGCGGAGACGGTCACCGCGATGTGCCGGGTCGCGCCGAAGACCGCGCCCGCGAAGGCGAACGGCGACGGCATCCAGTTGTTGGCGACGCCGTGGTGCTCCTCCGTCTGCACGGTGGTGATCCCGTGCTCGTCGGCGTACGCGGCCATCTCCAGGGCGGCCCGGTAGCGGGCGCTCAGCGAGGCGGGGGTGGCGCCGGGTTCGACGAGGTTGAAGCGGACGACCGAGACGGGCATGGGAGGTCCCCCTTCCGTGTGTGGTGGGGGACGTTAGCTGACGGTATGTCAGATGGCCATGGGCATGACTGCGGCGGTTCGAGGCCGGGCGACGGCGACGGTGACGACCCGGCCGCGCGCCCGCGCTGGGCCCGGCCAGGCCCATGGCTGATACTGGGTGGGTTATGGAAACCGTCATCCTTGCTGTAGTCATCGCCGTGGTCGTGCTCGGTGCGCTCGGCGGGCTCGTCGTCGGCAGCCGGCGCAAGAAGCCGCTGCCCCCGCCGCCCACCTCCGTGCCCGACATCACCGCCCCGCCGGCCGAGCCGCACATCGGCGACGAGGCCGAGACGCCGCGCGACGAACCGCGCCGGACCATAGAGGAGGTGGATCTTCCGGACGGCTCGGCCCCGGCCGCCGTCGAGGAACCCCCCGTACTGGAGGTCCCCGAGCCGACCGCCGGACGGCTCGTCCGGCTGCGCGCCCGGCTCTCCCGCTCGCAGAACGCGCTCGGCCAGGGGCTGCTCACGCTCCTGTCCCGCGAGCACCTCGACGAGGACACCTGGGAGGAGATCGAGGACACCCTCCTCACCGCCGACGTCGGCGTCGCGCCCACCCAGGAACTGGTCGACGCGCTGCGTGAGCGGGTGAAGGTGCTCGGCACGCGGACCCCGCAGGAGCTGCGCGCGCTGCTCCGCGAGGAACTGCTCAAGCTGGTCGGCACGGATGTCGACCGGACCGTGAAGACCGAGCCCGAGGACCGCAAGCCCGGCATCGTGATGGTCGTCGGGGTCAACGGCACGGGCAAGACCACCACCACCGGCAAGCTCGCCCGCGTGCTCGTCGCCGACGGGCGGACCGTCGTGCTCGGCGCCGCCGACACGTTCCGGGCCGCCGCCGCGGATCAGTTGCAGACCTGGGGCGAGCGGGTCGGTGCCCACACCGTGCGCGGGCCCGAGGCCGGGGACCCTGCCTCCGTAGCGTTCGACGCGGTGAAGGAGGGCAAGGAGATGGGGGTCGACGTCGTCCTCATCGACACGGCCGGGCGGTTGCACACGAAGACCGGGCTCATGGACGAGCTCGGCAAGGTCAAGCGGGTCGTGGAGAAGCATGCGCCGCTCGACGAGGTGCTGCTCGTGCTGGACGCGACGACCGGGCAGAACGGGCTGGTGCAGGCGCGGGTCTTCGCCGAGGTCGTGGACATCACCGGCATCGTGCTGACCAAGCTGGACGGTACGGCCAAGGGGGGCATCGTGGTTGCCGTGCAGCGGGAGCTGGGGGTGCCGGTGAAGCTGATTGGTCTTGGCGAGGGTGCGGATGATTTGGCGCCCTTTGAACCGGAGGCGTTTGTTGACGCCCTTATCGGCGACTGAAGCGTCGCTGAGGGCCCGGTTCTTTCGCCGGGGGCCGGTGGGGGCTGGTCGCGCAGTTCCCCGCGCCCCTTTGGGGCGCGTTGCAGTAAGCCTCGTTCAAAGAAGTGCCCTTCCTCAACTCTGCGCTGGGGAAGGGCACTTCGTCGTCTCTACGGCTATGCGCGCGACCTGTGTGCCACGTACGCCAGCGTGCCCAGGAGCAAGCGGGCCGCCGGAGGCCTCGTTGCCGAGTCGAGTGCGGGGGAGCGGAGCCAGCGGACCGGGCCCAGGCCTCCTCGGTCGGAGGGCGGAGCCGTGATGTGGGTGCCGGGGCCCAGGCCTCGTAGGTCGAGGGACGTGGAGTCGTCCCAGCCCATGCGGTAGAGGAGGGAGGGGAGTTCGGCGGCTGCGCCGGGGGCCACGAAGAAGTGGGCGCGGTGGTCGGGGGTGGCCGCCACCGGGCCGAGCGGGAGGCCCATCCGCTCCAGGCGGGCGAGGGCGCGGCGGCCCGCGGGCTCGGCCACCTCGATGACGTCGAAGGCGCGGCCCACCGGCAGCATCACCGACGCGCCCGGCAACTCGGTCCAGGCCTCCGTGACTTCGTCGAGGGTCGCGCCTGCCCGCACCTCGGGTGCGAAGGCCAGCGGATGCGCGCCCGGCGCGGTGCACTTGGTGTCGCCGCAGGAGCACGCGCCGCCCGCGGCCCGTGCGCCCGCGACCACGTCCCAGCCCCACAGCCCGGTGAACTCGGCCACGGCCGTGCACTCCGAGGTGCGGCCGCGGCGGCGCGTGCCGGACCGGATGTCGCGGATACCCCGGCTGCTGCCGATCGTGAAGCCCATGCCCCCTCCAACGGGTCCAACGCACCGGTGGTTACGAGACGGATGCGGATCGTCACTCTGCGTCCACGCTTACCCGGTGCCGCTGGGTCCAGGCGGCGCCCAGGAGCATCCCGGGTGGTGTGCTTGGCGGCACGCGCCCCTGCGTGCACCGCTGCGCCCACCTCCGGCCGTCCTATGTCAAGTGAATCGTGCGCGGGCAACCGTAGGTTCATTCGAAGGGGTGGCGAATGGTGGCGTTTCCGGGATCGCCGTGGCTGGACCAGTGATCGTAGGATTACTTTGTGTGCACAAGCCCTCGGGGCACATGCACTCGTGGGTATGCCGGAGGCAACTCGTCATCTCGTTCGAAGGGTGACAAGTGCGGGACGGGAAGCCGTATTTACCGGCATTCTGATAGGGCTTGGCGCACAGCGGCGACAAGTGGTTCCAGGGATGGGGGCGTTCCAGTGGGCGGCAACGGCGGAAGCGGGACGACCGCGGCCAGTACGGACAAGCGCCCCAATGAGCTGCTCGGCTCGTGGTTCGTGCGCAGCGGCTGGTCCAAGGGCGAGCTGGCACGCCAAGTGAACCGCCGGGCGCGCCAGTTGGGCGCCAACCACATCTCCACGGACACCTCCCGCGTGCGCCGCTGGCTGGACGGCGAGAACCCCCGCGAGCCGATCCCGAGGATCCTCTCGGAGCTGTTCTCCGAGCGCTTCGGCTGTGTCGTCTCGGTCGAGGACCTGGGTCTGCGCGCCGCCCGCCAGGCACCGTCCGTGTCCGGCGTCGACCTGCCCTGGACGGCCCCGCAGACGGTGGCCCTGCTCAGCGAGTTCTCGCGCAGCGACCTCATGCTGGCGCGGCGCGGCTTCCTCGGAACCTCGCTGGCCCTGTCCGCGGGGCCGTCCCTCATCGAGCCCATGCAGCGCTGGCTGGTCCCCGGCCCCTCGGCCCTTCCGCCGGAGCCCGAGCCGGCGGGCTCCTCCCGGCACGTGGGACGGCTCTCCAAGCCGGAGCTGGAGCTGCTGGAGTCCACCACGGCGATGTTCCGCAAGTGGGACGCCCAGTGCGGCGGCGGCCTGCGCCGCAAGGCCGTCGTGGGACAGCTGCACGAGGTGACCGACCTGCTCCAGGAGCCCCAACCCGAGGCCACCGCCCGCAAGTTGTTCAAGGTCGCCGGCGAACTCGCCGAGCTGGCGGGCTGGATGTCGTACGACGTGGGCCTGCAGCCCACCGCGCAGAAGTACTTCGTCCTCGCCCTGCACGCCGCGAAGGAGGCGGGCGACAAGCCGCTCGGGTCGTACGTGCTGTCCAGCATGAGCCGCCAGATGATCCACCTCGGCCGGCCCGACGACGCGCTGGAGCTGATCCACCTCGCGCAGTACGGCAGCCGGGACTGCGCCAGCCCGCGCACCCAGTCGATGCTGTATGCGATGGAGGCCCGCGCCTACGCCAACATGGGCCAGCCCGGCAAGTGCAAGCGGGCCGTCCGGATGGCCGAGGACACCTTCGCCGACGTACACGACTGGGACGACCCGGACCCGGACTGGATCCGTTTCTTCTCCGAGGCCGAGCTGTACGGCGAGAACTCGCACTCCTATCGCGACCTCGCCTACGTCGCCGGCCGCAGCCCCGCCTACGCCTCGCTGGCCGAGCCCGTCATGCAGCGGGCGGTGGACCTCTTCGCCAAGGACGACGACCACAAGCGGTCGTACGCGCTCAATCTCATCGGCATGGCCACCGTGCACCTGCTGCAGCGGGAGCCGGAGCAGAGCGCGGTGCTCGCGGCCGAGGCGATGACCGTCGCCAAGAAGGTGCGCTCCGAGCGCGTCAACACTCGTATCCGAAAGACCATCGACACGGCGGTCCGCGACTTCGGTGAGCTGGCCGAAGTCATAGACCTCACCGACCGGCTCGCCATCGAGCTCCCGGAGACCGCCGAGGCGGTCTGACAACCCCGGACCCCGGACCCCGGCCGCGGCCGGCCTTCCCGAACCGCCCGACTCGGCTCCCCCATGCCAGGTCATCGGAAGGCCGACCGCGGCCGGTTTCATGTCCGGCCGCGGACCGGGCGGCGCCGGTACGGCAGGCGCGGGCCGGGCGGTGAAAGGACCGTCCGGCCCTTCCTGACTCGTATTCGAAAGACCGTCCGCGCGGCGGTGCGCAGTACCGGTGGTCCGGCCGGAATCGCCGACCCCGCCGGGAGGCACCCGACCGGGCCGCGGGAGAGCGCCGAAGGGGCCCGGACCCCATGCCCCGGCGCCCCCGCGCCGGGCCGCCGGAACTCCGGCCGCCGCCGGTTTCCCGCCGTCGGGGAAGGTTGCGCGACGATAACGATCGCCCGGCCGGAGATCCGGCAGTTCATCGACGCGTAACACACACGGCGCCTTCGTCACTCCGGCGAAACAACGTGGGGCTTCGACGGAAACCGCGCTGCGCCAATCTCATGGCGCATAACCGGACCCCCCGCCTTGACCGGACCGCATACAGGCTTCGCCCGCACGGGGCCGTACAACCGACGAGGAGACGCCGATGGCATCAGCCGCCATCACGCTTGCCGCTGAGGCACCCAAACTGTCCTCCGCGAACACAGGCTTCATGCTGATCTGTTCTGCCCTGGTGCTGCTCATGACACCGGGACTCGCCTTCTTCTACGGAGGCATGGTCCGCGTCAAGAGCACCCTGAACATGCTGATGATGAGCTTCATCAGCATCGGGATCGTCACCATCCTGTGGGTTCTCTACGGCTTCTCGCTCGCCTTCGGTTCGAGTAACGGCTTCATCGGCTACGACTCCCACTGGCTGGGCATGAGCGATGTCGGACTGACGGACCTCTGGCCCGGCTACACCATCCCGATCTTCGTCTTCATGGTCTTCCAGATGATGTTCGCGGTCATCACGCCGGCCCTGATAAGCGGTGCCATCGCCGACCGCGTCAAGTTCTCGGCCTGGGCGCTCTTCGTCGCCCTGTGGCTGACGGTCGTCTACGTCCCGGTCGCCCACTGGGTGTGGGGCGCCGACGGCTGGGCCTTCAAGCTCGGCGTGATCGACTTCGCCGGTGGTACCGCGGTCCACATCAACGCCGGTGCCGGCGCCCTCGGCGTCATCCTGGTCATCGGCAAGCGCGTCGGCTTCAAGCGTGACCCCATGCGTCCGCACAGCCTTCCCCTGGTCATGCTCGGCTGCGGTCTGCTGTGGTTCGGCTGGTTCGGCTTCAACGCCGGTTCGTGGCTCGGCAACGACGACGGCGTCGGCGCGCTGATGTTCGTCAACACCCAGGTCGCCACCGCCGCCGCGATGCTCGCCTGGCTCGCCTACGAGAAGATCCGCCACGGCGCGTTCACCACGCTGGGCGCGGCCTCGGGTGCCGTCGCCGGTCTGGTCGCCATCACCCCGTCCGGTGGTGCGGTCTCCCCGCTGGGCGCGATCGCCGTCGGCGCCATCGCCGGTGTCGGCTGTGCCGCGGCCGTCGGCCTGAAGTACAAGTTCAACATCGACGACTCCCTCGACGTCGTCGGCGTCCACATGGTCGGCGGTATCCTCGGCTCCCTGCTGATCGGCTTCTTCGCCACCGGCAAGGGTCAGTCCGCCGCGACCGGCGTCTTCTACGGCGACCACTCCTTCACCCAGCTGTGGAAGCAGTTCGCCGGTGTCGGCGCGGTCCTCGGTTACTCCCTGGTCGCCTCCGCGGTCCTCGCCTTCCTCATCGACAAGACCATCGGTATGCGGGTCACCGAGGACGAAGAGGTCTCCGGCATCGACCAGGCCGAGCACGCGGAGACCGCATACGACTTCAGCGGCGCCGGCGGCGGCCTCAGCGGCGGCACCCTCGCCACCGCCACGGAGACGAAGAAGGTGGACGCATGAAGCTCATCACCGCTGTCGTGAAGCCCCACCGGCTCGACGAGATCAAGGAAGCGCTGCAGGCCTTCGGGGTCCACGGTCTGACGGTCACCGAGGCGAGCGGCTACGGTCGTCAGCGGGGACACACCGAGGTCTACCGGGGCGCCGAGTACACGGTCGACCTGGTCCCCAAGATCCGCATCGAGGTGCTGGCCGAGGACGACGACGCCGAGCAGCTGATCGACGTCATCGTCAAGGCCGCCCGAACCGGCAAGATCGGTGACGGCAAGGTCTGGTCCCTCCCGGTCGAGACGGCCGTCCGGGTCAGGACCGGCGAGCGCGGACCGGACGCGCTCTAAAAAGAAACAGAACAGGAGTCGCTGGGTGACGAGTACGGACGTGCGCAAGGATGCAGAGGACTCCGGACCCAGCGGCTACGCGGCGGCCCGGCTGCGCCTCCTCACTGAGGGGGCGCAGTCCGGGCCGCCGCGCCGTGCCGCCCTCGCCGAACTGACCGACGACTGGCTGACCGGCCTCTTCGCCGCCGGCAACGAAGCACTCAAGGGCGTCTCCCTGGTCGCCGTCGGCGGCTACGGCCGCGGTGAACTCTCCCCGCGCAGCGACCTCGACCTGCTCCTCCTGCACGACGGCGGCGACTCCGGCGCCGTCGCCGCGCTCGCGGACCGTATCTGGTACCCGGTCTGGGACCTGGGCCTCGCCCTCGACCACTCCGTGCGCACCCCCGCCGAGGCCCGCAAGACCGCCGGCGAGGACCTCAAGGTCCAGCTCGGCCTCCTCGACGCCCGTCACATCGCCGGCGACCTCGGCCTGACCGCCTCCCTGCGCACGGCCGTCCTCGCCGACTGGCGCAACCAGGCGCCCAAGCGCCTCCCCGAACTCCAGGAACTCTGCGCCGAACGCGCCGAGCGCCAGGGCGAGTTGCAGTACCTCCTCGAACCCGACCTCAAGGAGGCCCGCGGCGGCCTCCGCGACGCCACCGCGCTCCGCGCCGTAGCGGCCTCCTGGCTCGCCGACGCCCCGCGCGAAGGCCTCGCCGATGCCCGCCGCCGCCTCCTCGACGTCCGCGACGCCCTGCACCTCACCACCGGCCGCGCCACCGACCGGCTCGCGCTGCAGGAACAGGACCAGGTCGCCGCCGAGCTCGGCCTCCTCGACGCGGACACCCTGCTGCGCCAGGTCTACGAAGCGGCACGCGTCGTGTCGTACGCCAGTGATGTCACCTGGCGCGAAGTGGGGCGCGTGCTGCGGTCGCGGGCCGTGCGGCCGAGGCTGCGCGCCATGCTCGGCGGGGGCGCCAAGCCGACCGCCGAGCGCTCCCCGCTCGCCGAGGGCGTCGTGGAGCAGGACGGCGAGGTGGTGCTCGCCCGCGCCGCCCGCCCCGAACGCGACCCCGTCCTCCCGCTCCGCGCCGCCGCTGCCGCCGCGCAGGCCGGCCTCCCGCTCTCGCTGCACGCCGTACGGCGCATGGCGACCGCCGTGCGCCCGCTGCCCACGCCCTGGCCCGCCGAGGCGCGCGAACAGCTCGTGACGCTGCTCGGCTCCGGCCAGCCCACCGTGGATGTGTGGGAGGCGTTGGAGGCCGAGGGCCTGATCACCCGCCTTCTCCCCGACTGGGAGCGGGTGCGCTGCCGGCCGCAGCGCAACGCCGTGCACATCTGGACCGTCGACCGGCACCTCATCGAAACCGCCGTCCGCGCCTCGGAGTTCGCGCGTCGCGTCAGCCGCCCCGACCTCCTGCTGGTCTCCGCGCTGCTGCACGACATCGGCAAGGGCTGGCCCGGCGACCACTCCGTGGCCGGCGAGATCATCGCCAAGGACGTGGCCGCCCGCATCGGCTTCGACCGCGCGGACGTCGCCGTACTCGCCACCCTCGTACGCCATCACCTCCTCCTCATCGACACGGCCACCCGGCGTGACCTGGAGGATCCGGCGACGGTCCGCTCGGTCGCGGAGGCGGTCGGTACGACGGGCACGCTGGAGCTGCTGCACGCGCTGACCGAGGCGGACGCGCTGGCCACCGGCCCGGCCGCCTGGTCGTCCTGGCGGGCCGGCCTCGTCACCGACCTGGTGAAGAGGGTCGCCGCGGTGCTCTCCGGGGACGCCCCCGAGGAGCCCGAGGCGGGCGCGGCCACCGCCGAACAGGAACGGCTCGCGATCGAGGCGGTGGCAACGGGCGGTCCGGTGCTGGCGCTGCGCGCACAAACTGAACCCCCGTCCGAGGACGAGCCCTCCGGCGACCCCGAACCGCTCGGCGTGGAGCTCCTGATCGCCGTACCGGACCAGCCGGGCGTGCTCCCGGCGGTGGCGGGTGTGCTCGCGATGCACCGCCTGACGGTGCGCACGGCGGAGTTGCGCGCCCTGGACCTGCCCGACGGTGTGGAGGGCTCGGTGCTGCTCCTGAACTGGCGGGTCGCCGCCGAGTACGGCTCCCTGCCCCAGGCGGCCCGGCTGCGCGCCGATCTCGTACGGGCCCTGGACGGGTCGTTGGACATCGCGGGGCGCTTGGCGGAACGGGAGGCCGCTTATCCGCGTCGCCGGGGTGTCGTGGCACCGGCGGCTCGCGTGACGGTCGCCCCGGCCGCCTCCCGGCACGCGACGGTCATCGAGGTGCGCGCGCATGACGCACCGGGACTGCTGCACCGGATCGGGCGGGCGCTGGACGAGGCGAAGGTGCGGGTGCGGAGCATGCACGTCAGCACGCTGGGCTCGAACGCGGTCGACGCCTTCTACGTCACCGGGGCGGAGGGGACACCCCTGCCGGGCGACGAGGCCACCGCGGTCGCGCGCAAACTGGAGGAGATGCTGCGGGCGTGACCTCCGGTCGGGTCATGCGTTTGGCTGAGGTGCTCCCCGCCGCTGCGGGGGTGATCCGATCGTGAACGATGAATTGGTCACGATCCTTGGTTGCTCCCCGCCGGCGCGGGGGTTCGGTTCGCCCCTGCCCGATGTATTCGTCGGCCGGGGGCGATTGTCCTGCCGGGCCGGATACCCTGGAGAACAACGCCAAACTGCCCCCGACCCCGAGGACCGACGCCGCCGTGTTCGATACTCTCTCCGACCGCCTCAGCGCGACTTTCAAAAACCTCCGCGGCAAAGGCAGGCTGAGCGAGGCGGACATCGACGCCACGGCGCGCGAGATCCGCATCGCTCTCCTCGAAGCCGACGTGGCCCTGCCGGTAGTCCGCACGTTCATCAAGAACGTCAAGGACCGTGCCCTCGACTCCGACGTCAACAAGGCGCTGAACCCGGCCCAGCAGGTCCTCAAGATCGTCAACGAAGAGCTGGTCCGGGTGCTCGGCGGCGAGACCCGGCGTCTCCGCTTCGCCAAGAACCCGCCGACCGTGATCATGCTCGCGGGTCTGCAGGGTGCCGGTAAGACGACCCTCGCGGGCAAGCTCGGCAAGTGGCTCAAGGACCAGGGGCACTCGCCGCTGCTCGTCGCCGCCGACCTCCAGCGTCCGAACGCGGTGAACCAGCTGAGCGTCGTCGCCGAGCGCGCCGGTGTCGCGGTCTACGCGCCCGAGCCGGGCAACGGCGTCGGGGACCCGGTCAAGGTCGCCAAGGACTCCATCGAGTTCGCCAAGTCCAAGGTCCACGACATCGTGATCGTGGACACCGCCGGCCGCCTCGGCATCGACCAGGAACTGATGCAGCAGGCCGCGGACATCCGCGACGCGGTCAGCCCGGACGAGATCCTGTTCGTCGTCGACGCGATGATCGGTCAGGACGCGGTCAACACCGCCGAGTCCTTCCGCGACGGCGTCGGCTTCGACGGCGTGGTGCTCTCCAAGCTCGACGGCGACGCCCGCGGTGGTGCGGCCCTGTCGATCGCCTCGGTCACCGGCAAGCCGATCATGTTCGCGTCGAACGGCGAGAAGCTCGACGACTTCGACGCCTTCCACCCGGACCGGATGGCCTCCCGCATCCTCGACATGGGTGACCTGCTCACCCTGATCGAGCAGGCGGAGAAGACGTTCAGCCAAGAAGAGGCCGAGAAGATGGCCTC
>Ga0307511_10002094_pt1 | contig 20894 bp, 13 predicted proteins | sample 13_EM_MG_FD_200266 | JGI IMG/M metagenome (GOLD analysis project Ga0307511, IMG submission 200266) | Populus trichocarpa ectomycorrhiza microbial communities from riparian zone in the Pacific Northwest, United States - 13_EM | ecosystem: Host-associated > Plants > Roots > Unclassified | place...
GCCGGCCGTCCTCGCGCAGGGCGTCGGCAACGGCGGGCACATCCACCTCTCCGCCTGGCGCGACGGCGCGAACCTGCACACCGGGGGCGACCGGCGCTACGGCATGACGGCCGGAGCCGAGTCGTTCGCGGCCGGTGTCCTCGCCCACCTCCCTTCTCTCACCGCCGTCACCGCGCCGAGCCCGGCCAGCTACTTCCGCCTCCAACCCTCCCAGTGGGCAGGCGTGTTCACCGCCTGGGGCCGCGAGACCCGCGAGGCCGCGGTACGCGTCGTCACCGGTACGGCCGGGCTGCGCGCCCAGGCGGCGAACCTGGAGGTGAAGCCGGTCGACCTGGCCGCCAACCCCTATCTCGCCCTCGGCTGCCTGATCACCGCAGGACTCGACGGCCTCACCTCGTCGGCCGCCCTGCCCGAGGAGACCACCGGAGACCCCGCACACCTCGGCACGACGGAGGCAACGGCCCGTGGTGTACGGCGACTTCCGACCTCGCTGGCCGAGTCGGTCGCCGAGTTCCGCAAGGACGAGCTGCTGCGGACCGCGCTGGGCCCGGTGCTCGCCGACGCGGTGATCGCCGTACGGCAGGGGGAGATCGCGGCCGTGGCCGAGCTGGACGACGAGCGGATCGCGGCGGCCTACCGCTGGAAGTACTGACGATGGGCACCGGACCGGTCCACGAGGCGCTCGCCGCACTGGAGTTGGTGGACCACCACTGCCACGGAGTCGTCACCGAGGACCTGGACCGGACGGCCTTCGAGTCACTGCTCACGGAGGGGGACGTCTGGCCCGGGAGCGGGATCTCGCCGTTCGACAGCCCGGTCGGGATCGCCGTACGCCGTTACTGCGCGCCCCTGTTGGACCTGGAGCCGCACGCGCCCGCCGACGAATACCTCGCCCGGCGCGCCGAGTTGGGGCCGGACGAGGTCAACCGGCGCTTCCTCGCCGCGGCCGGGACCGGGGTGTTCTGCGTCGACACGGGGTTCGCCCCGCACGCCATCACCACGCCCGCCGAACTCGCCGGGGCGACGGGTGCGGTCGCCCATGAGGTCGTACGCCTCGAGACCGTCGCGGAGAGCGTGGCCGCGCGGGGTGTCGAGCCGGACGGATACGCGGACGCTTTTCGGGCCGCCGCCCTGGACGCGGTGCGGCGGCCGGGCGTGGTGGGGGTGAAGTCGGTGGCCGCGTACCGGACCGGGTTCGATCTCGACCCCGCCCGGCCCTCGGCGGCGGAGGTGACCCGGGCGGCCCGGGCCTGGCTGACCCGAGGCGGACGGCTCGAAGACCCGGTGCTGACGCGGGAGTTGCTGTGGACCGCGGTCGACCTGGGACTCCCCCTCCAGCTCCACACGGGCTTCGGCGACAACGACATCCGGCTGCACCGCACGGACCCCGCCCTGCTGACGGACTGGCTGCACCTGACCGTCGGCACCATCCCGGTGCTGCTCCTGCACTGCTGGCCGTACCAGCGCCAGGCCGGCTACCTGGCGGCCGTCTTCGAGCGGGTGTACCTGGATGTGGGACTCACCCTGCATCATGTAGGTCCGGTCCGGGCTCGGGCGGTACTGGCTGAGGCGCTGGAGATCACCCCCTTCCGCAAACTGCTGTACAGCTCCGACGCCTATGGTCTGGCCGAGTTCTACGGGCTCGGCGCACTGGCGTTCCGCCGGGGTCTGGGGGATCTTCTCCAGGACCGGGTGGACGCCGGTGAACTGGGCCTGCCCGACGCGCTGCGACTGGCGCGCTGGGCGGGAGCGGACAACGCCCGCCGGGTCTACCGGCTATCCGACGGACACTGAAAGTATGATCAAGCAATGTCTGACATGACCGATACCACGCCCGGTTGGCTGTCCGCCGACGACCTCGAACAGGCACGCGCCCGCATGCCCATCCTGTACGTCGAGGCGGTGCCCGTCCGCGTCGACGACAGCGGCGAGGTGACCAGCATCGGCCTGCTGCTGCGCATCGGCCCCGACGGCACGGTGAACCGCACCCTCGTCTCCGGCCGCGTACTGCACCACGAGCGGGTCCGCGACGCCCTGCTGCGCCACCTGGAGAAGGACCTCGGCCCGGTCGCGCTGCCCCGCATCCCGACCTCGCTGCAGCCGTTCACGGTCGCCGAGTACTTCCCCACACACGGGGTCACCCCGTACCACGACCCCCGGCAGCACGCGGTGTCCCTCGCCTACGTCGTGCCGGTCACCGGTGACTGCCGGCCCCGCCAGGACGCTCTCGACCTGGTGTGGTTCAGCCCGGAGGAGGCCGCCTCGGAGGCGCTGCGCAGCGAGATGCCGGGCGGGCACGGGGTGTTGCTCAAGCAGGCGCTGGCGCACGTGGGCTGCGTGTCCTGACCGGGACCGTCACCGTGGCTCAGGCAGTGTCGCCCGGGCTGCGCTGACTGCTGCCGGGTTCGCCGTTGTCGCGCCGCCACTCGACGACCAACTCGTCCTTGGTGCCGAAACGGACCAGATGCCGCCCCACCACGTCTTCCAGCCGATCGAGGAACTCGGGCTCCGCCTCCACCGCGAGCAGCAACGCCCCCTCGGTGGCGGTCAGCGATCCTGTGCCGTCCTGGAAGACGAGACGCCCCTCCCCGGTCTCCTCGTCCCAACTGGTCTCGCTGCGCCGGCCCAGATGGGAGGCGAGCTGCTTGGCGTAGCGCTGCGGTCGGTCGGTGACGACGCGTGCTTCGGATCGGGACATGACGGCTCCAGGGTGACGGGGGTGCGCAACGACTCGATGGTGCCGGAGAGTTGGGCCGACCACACGGACACGACACCCGGCACGATCCGAAACGTATGGATGCCGTCCCGGTCGCCTTCCCCCTCCGGGCGCGACCGCTCCCCCTCCGTCGCCGTGACTGCGTCAGGCCGAGCCCCGCTCGATCACCCGCCCCGGTGCCCTGGTGAGGCCGCCCGGGTCGAGACCGAGCGCGACGCGCGCGGCGAGCCGGCCGTGGACCTCGGCGTCGATGTGGACGGTGGTGAGCGCGGGTGTGACCAGGGCGCCGTACTCGGTGTCGTCGTACCCGATGACCGCCATGTCGAAGGGGACGCTCAGCCCCAGGTCGAGCAGGGCGGTCAGGGTGCGCAGGGCGATGGCGTCGTCGAAGGCGGCGACCGCCGTCACCTCGTCGTGCGCGGCGCGGAACGCCCTGACGGCCGCGGTTCCGGCGTCCCTCGGCCGGGGTACGGCGAAGGGGATCAGCGGGGGCAGTCCGAGCCGGTCCGTGGTCGCACGGGCGAAGCGCAGGCGCAGGTCGGTCAGTGGGGTGTCGTCGCCGGGCAGGGCCATCGCCATGCGGGAGTGGCCACGGCTCGCCAAGTACCGGATCTGCAGGGCGGCATGGGCGGCGAAGCCGTTCCTCCAGTCCTCCTCGTCGGGCTCGTGGCCGCTCAAGTAGGCCTCGGCGAACCGGAGTACGGCACGGGGCGCGATGGTGTCCAGGACCTGCTGGGTCGAGTGCGGCGCCGAATGGCCGTGCCGTACGAGCAACACGTGGTCGTGCGCCGCGAGTTCGTCGTCCAGGCCGCGGACGTAGCTGCGCGAGTAGTTGCCCTCAAGACCCCAGTCGATGTTCAGTACGACGATCCGCGAGGAGCCCTCCCGCAGGGCGCGCGCGATGCCGTGCGGGACATAGCCGAGGTCGCGGGCCGCGCCCTTCACCCGCTCACGGGTCGCCGCCGAGATCGTCTGGCGGGGATCGTCGTTCAGGACGAAACTGACGGTGGCCCGCGACACCCCGCTCGCCGCGGCGACATCGTTCAGCGTCACCCGCCGCGCGCCGCCCATCACCACTCCCCGCTGCCGAAACCTCGCATGTGCGCACCCTAATCCAGCGCACCCCGGTTCGTTCCGGGTGATCGCCGCACGACTCTCGCCAACGCCGGAGCCGCTCTTCAGGACGGCATCGACAAGGCGGGATAGGCGGTCGGGCTGCTGTGGAAGCCGAATGCCGAGCCCCGGACGCCCGAGGTCGTGGAGCGCGAGTACCAGGACCGGGTGATCGGGCACGGCAACCACACCGTCGTCTTCGCCTGACGCACGACGTCGTGGCCCCCGCCTGGGACCGGGGGCCACGACGTGCCAATCAGCTTCTCCTGTACGTCAGTTCTTGCCCTTGGTGACGACCCACTTGCGGCCCACCCAGTTGCCGACCGTCTCGTAGCCGGAGCGGAAGGAGCCGAGCCAGTTGAGCTTGAGGCCGGCCTCGGCGGTGGACTTGACGGGGGTGTAGCTGCTCGCGTCGGTGGCCGGGCCGCCGGTGGTGTTCTTGGCGTAGTACGGGAAGGGGTAGACCGGGCGGGAGGCGGTGGTGTTGCCGCTGCTGTCGACCGACTTGGTCGTCAGGCTCGCCGGGGCGTCGCCCTTGGTGACCCAGTCGGTGATCGCGGTCAGCGCGTCGAAGGTGTTCGGGCCCTGGCCGCCGCCGCAGTGCGCGACGCCGGGGAGCAGGAACAGCCGGGCGAAGGTCTTGGTGGCCGCCTCGCCGCCGACGACCTTCTCAACTGCCATGTAGTAGGCCATCGTTCCCACGGCCGGGATGTGCTGGTCGCCGAGCCCGTGCCACAGGATGAGCTTGCCGCCGGCCTTCTTGAACGCGGTGAGGTCGGGGTCGGTGGCGTCGTACATGCCCTCGTTGGGCCGCATCACCTTGTCGTAGTAGGCGGCCGTGAACTTGATGTCCTTGTAGGTCAGGGCAGGTTGGGGGCTGTCGAAGATCTGGTAGCGCAGGGTCTCCCGGACGAAGCTGATGTCGCCGCTGGCGCCGGTCGCGGTGGCCGGGGTGATGATGCCGGCCCAGTTCAGCTCGGAGCCGCGCAACTGGTAGCCCGGGTACAGGAGTTGGCCGTGGCCGTCGGTCGGCCCCGCGTAGATGCGGCGCAGGGTGGTGACCTGGTCGGCGGTCAGGCAGTAGTCGTCGGACGTCGAGGTCTGGCCGGTCCTGCACTGGATGGTGCCGGGGTCCCAGGTGCAGGTGAGCGGGTCGGCGATGATGCCGTCGGCGGGGGCGCCGCAGCCCTTGAGGACGGCCTTGTGGAGGTCGGCGAGGTCGGCGTTGGTGATCGTCGCCGGGCCGCCGTCGAGGTACACGGACTGGGCGGTCCAGGCGTGCGAGAAGGTGTTCAGCGCGGTGAAGTTGTTGGCCGGGGCGCCGGCGATGATGCCGTCGAAGTCGGTCGGGTAGCGCTGCGCCTCGGTGAGGCCCTGGTGGCCGCCCTGGGAGCAGCCGTCGAAGTAGGAGTGGGCGGCCGCCTGGCCGTAGTACTGCTTGATGATCGCCTTGGCCGCCTGGACCAGTTCGTGGTCGGACTTGTAGCCGAAGTCGGCGCTCAGGGTGGGGTCGGTGGAGAAGAGACCGCCGCCCACCTGGTGACCCTCGTCGCTGGAGGCGACGGCGAAGGCGCCGGTGGTCAGCGGGACGCAGCCGGCGGAGGCGGGGGCGTTGGTGACGGTGGCGCCGCCGCACAGGCCGCCGCAGCCGAGCTGGAGGTAGTTGGCCTGCCAGCCTGTCTCCGGCAGCTTGATCTCGAAGTGGAGTTGCGGGGCTATCACGCCCTTGACGTCACAAGCCGCCCAGTTCCCAAGGGTGTTGGCGCTGGCGGCGAGATCGGTGGCCGAGCTGATCTCGAAGGGCACACCGGGGACGGCAGCGGCCAGGTCGAGTTGGGCGACGCCGGAGCAGGACATGGCCGGTGCGATGCCCGAGGTCGCGGTGTTCGCCGAAACGGCCGTCGCCGACGCCGAGTCGGCGGCCTGCGCACCGCCGGTCACGCTGTTGGCCAGCACCACGCTCGCGCCGGTCACCAGCGCCACGGCTGCCGCGAGGGTGGCCAGGAAGGTGGCCGAGTTCCACCGACACCTTCTGAACAGCTTGGGCATGCTGAGTACTCCGTTCGCTCGCCGGACCGGGGTCGTGCAGGCACGGCGAGGAACGTAGCCCTCAGCCAATCCGCAGGCAATAGCGTCGACTCTATTGTTGACGATTTCGTCGAAGACTTGGCGCGATAGCACTGACCAGGGGCGGAGCCGACGCCCGCCGCAACATCAGTTTTCTTTCTGCGCAACTTGTTGATTGTACCGACCGTTAGGTCTAATTTATCGCCTCACTGGACCTTCGCTCCGCTCACTGACGGAAGGCCGCCGATGTCCTCCCAGACCCAGCTCACTCCCCCACAGGACGACGAGAGATCACCCTCGACGACCCGCAACGTCCTCGTCATCGTCGCTCTCGTATGGACCGTCCAACTGGTCGCGCTGATCGCCGCGTTGTCCGGCATCGCGCAGGCCGACATCGCGATCCACTTCAGGACCACCGAGATCGCGTGGTTCACCCTGATGACCCTGCTCACCGGAACGTTCTTCCTGCCGTTCGCGGTCAAAGCCGCGGCCATCTTCGGCAAGAAGCGCGTCCTGCTCGTCGCCACAGGGCTCGGCTTCACCGGCGACCTGATCGCCGCCGTCGCCACCGACTACCGCACCCTGCTGATCGGCCGCGGCATCGCGGGCATCTACACCGCCAGCGCCCCGCTCGCCTACGCCATCACCCGCGACGTCTTCCCCCGAAAGTGGGTCGGGGTCGCCAGCGGGATCCTGGCCGGCGGTGTCGGTCTCGTCGCCTTCGGCGGACCGTTCCTCTCCGGCTGGCTGCTGGACGACTACGGCTTCCGCGGTGTCCTGTGGTTCATGGCCATCAGCACCGCCGTCAGCTTCCTGCTGGTGGGCGCCTTCGTGCCGGAGAGCCCGATCCGCGCTGCGGCCGGCCGGATGGACTGGGCCGGCGGAATCCTCCTCGGCGGCGGGGTCACGGCGATCATCTACGCCGTCGGCCAGGGCACGCACTGGGGCTGGGGCAGCGGCAGGTTCATCGCCTGGGTCGTCGGGGCGGCGATCGCCCTGGTCGTCTTCGTCTTCGTGGAGCGCAAGGTCGCCGAACCCCTGTTCCCGCTCTCCATGACCCGCCGCCGCCCGGTGTGGACGGTCCTGCTGGCCACCTCCATCGCGGCCGGCTCGCTCAGCGCCGTCGGTGTGGTGATCCAGCTGCTGATCCTGATGCCGAAGATCCCCACCATCTCCGAGGGCCTGGGCTGGTCGGGCACGCACAACGCCATCGTCACCAGCCCGATCAGCGCCATGATCATCATCGGGGCCGTCGGTACCGGCCTGCTCTCCCGCCGAATGGACGCCCGCATCCTCCTGGGCACCGGCGCCGCGCTCGCGGTCCTCGGCTACGGCATCGGCACCCATCTGCACCACAGCGCCCCGCAGATCATCGAGATGGGCGTGATCGCCGGACTGGGCACGGGCATCGTGATGGCGATCGTGCCCATCATGATCATCGAGGTGGTCACCCCCGAGGAACAGGCGCTGGCCAACGGCGTTCAGACCCTCGGCCAGGGCGTCGCCCAGATCGTCGTCTCCCAGCTGGCCTTCGTCGTGATGGCGCAGCACGGGGCGATCCTCAAGGGCACCCAGTTCTATCTCGACGCCGGGTTCACCAACGGGCTCTGGCTGGTGGTCGGTTGCGTCGCCGTGGGCGCGGTGCTCGTCGCTCTGATCCCCAGGAGCAAGCGCCTCGACGAGGTGGAGGTCGGCCAGGCGGCCTGAAGTCAGCACGCCGCGAAGGCCGTTCTCCCGGCAGCGGGCGAACGGCCTTCGGCGTAGCGCCGGTTCAGGCTCCTTGTATGTATTCGGCTGCCGCGTCCAGCAGCCAGTCCGTCAGATACCCGGCGAAGGACGAACGCACCAACACCCAGAATCCGGCCCCGGGTTCGTCCCGGGCGACCAGCACGACCTGGGTGCGGGCGAGGGTGGTCTGGGCGCAGCGTCCGGTGCCGAAGGCACGCGGGTGCAGGTCCAGGGGGCAGCCGTGGGCGAGCAGGTCGCGGGCCCGGGCGCCCGAGACGAGAAGAGTGGTGCGCTGGGCGGACACATCGGTGACGGCCACATGCTCGTCACCGCTCGCCGCCCGGATCCGGTCCTCCAGGTCCCGCTGCGTGTCCGGCGGCCCCACCACCAGCCACTCGTCGGGCCCGAGCCACAGCGCCCTCAACTCCCCCGCCCGCACCACTGTGTTGGGCTCCAGAGGCAGGGACAGACCAAGAGCGAGTCCTACGGCGTCCGCCGCCGCGCCCTTCGCGTCGAGCCGGACGTTCACCTGGGCAAGGAAGGGCAGTTCGGCCAGCCGGACCGCGCCGCCGGAGGAGCGGGTCGCGGCGGCCAGCCCGCCCGCGGCACCCGCGAGGGGGCTGCGACGCGGCACGGAGAGAACGGTGTCAGCCATCGCGGCGGGCTCCTTCGGGGTCGTAGAGGACGGGGCTTGCGACGGTGACCGGGATCAACTCGTCGCCCACGGGGGCGTAGAGGCGTTCGCCGATGCGGTCCCGGCCGCCCTTGATCAGGGCGAGGGCGAAGGTGCGGCCGAGGACGGCGCTGCGGTAGCTGGAGGTCACGTGGCCGAGCATCGGGACGGGCGGGGCCGGGAGCACGCTGTCGGCGATCAGTTGGGTGCCCTCGGGGAGGAAGGCGGCGGGATCGTCCGGGAGCAGGCCGACCAGGTGCTTGCGGTCGGGGCGGACGGCGTCGGCGCGGGCGTAGGAGCGCTTGCCGATGAAGTCGGGCTTCTTCTTCGAGACCGCCCAACTCATGCCGAGATCCTGGGGAGTCACCGTGCCGTCGGTGTCCTGGCCGATGATCGGGTAGCCCTTCTCGGCGCGCAGGACGTGCATGGTCTCGGTGCCGTACGGGGTGATGCCGAAGGGGGCACCGGCCTCGTACAGCGCCTCCCACAGGGCGAGGGCCTCCCACGGTGACACGTTGATCTCGTAGGCGAGTTCGCCGGAGAAGCTGATCCGGCACACCCTGGCCTCGATGCCGGCGACGGTGGTGTCCCGCCAGGCCATGAACGGGAAGTCGTCGTTGCCGACGGCCAGTTGGGGCGCGAGCGAGCCGAGCACCTCGCGGGAGCGCGGGCCGACCAGGGCGACGGTGGCCCACTGTTCGGTCACCGACGCGCAGTGGACGCGGAGTTCGGGCCACTCGGTCTGGTGCCACTCCTCCATCCAGTCCAGTACGGCGGCGGCGTTGCCCGTGGTCGTGGTGACCAGGTAGCGGTCCGGTGCGAGGCGGATGGCGGTGCCGTCGTCGAAGACCATGCCGTCGGGGCGGCACATGACGCCGTAGCGGATCATCCCGACCTTCAGGTTGCTCATCATGTTGGTGTAGAGCCGGTCGAGGAAGACGGGCGCGTCCGGGCCCTGTACGTCGATCTTGCCGAGGGTGGAGCCGTCCATGAACGCGACGCCCTCGCGGGCCGCCGCGCACTCGCGCAGTACGGAGGTCTCCATGTCCTCGCCGTCCTGCGGGTAGTACCAAGGACGCTTCCACTGGCCGACGTTCTCGAACAGGGCGCCCTGCATGACGTGCCAGTCGTGCAACGCCGTCGTACGGATCGGGTCGTGCAGCGCGCCCCGGTCGCGGCCGGCGAGGGTGGCGAAGGAGACGGGGGTGTAGGGCGGGCGGAATGTCGTCGTGCCGAGCGACGACACGTCCACGCCGAGGAGTTCGGCGACCACCCCGCCGGCCAGGATGCCGGAGGTCTTGCCCTGGTCATTGGCGGTGCCTGCTGTTGTGTAGCGCTTGGTGTGTTCGACCGAGTTGAGCCCTGCGGTGGTGGCTCTGGTCAAGTCGCCCACGGTGACGTCGCGTTGGAGATCCACGAAGCGGGGGGCGTCGGTGGCGGAGGGGACGAGGAAGACCTGCATGGCGGGGGTGGTGGCGGGTTCGGTGGGAGGCTGGGGCAGGTTCGGTGCCTCGGCGGTGTAGCCCTCGGCCTCGATCGCGCGGGTGCCTGCGGCTGCACCCTGTGCGAGGACTTCGGCCAGGTCGAGCGCGCCGTTCGCGCTGCCCGCGACCTCGACCGCCTGGCGGCAGGTGTCGGGGACGAACGAGCCGAGGGTCTCGTCGTAGCGGAGTTTGCCGCCTGCCTGACTGAAGAGGTGGGCGACCGGGTTCCAGCCGCCGGAGACCAGGAGGAGGTCGGTCGCGAAGTGCCGTGTCGTGCCTGTGGTTTCGGCGTACGGGGCGACCGTGACGGCGGTCAGTCGCGGGGCGCCCTCGGTGCCGACGACGGCGTGTCCGGTCAGTACCTCGATGCCGGCCTCGCGGGCTCGGCGTGCCCACTCCGTCGGCTCGTGCTCGGACGGGCGGGTGTCGACGATCGCCGCGATGTGGATTCCGGCCTTCGCGAGGTCCAACGCGGCTGCGTACGCACTGTCGTTGGTGGTGAAAACGACGGCCTGGCGGCCTGGCAGAACACCGTGGCGGTTGACGTAGGCGCGGGCCGAGGCGGCGAGCATCACCCCGGGGCGGTCGTTGTCCGCGAAGGCGAGGGAGCGTTCGTGCGCGCCCGTTGCGAGGACGACTCGACGGGCTCGGATGCGCCAGACGCGTTCGCGGGAGACGTGGGTGGGGGCTGCTGCGCCGAGGTGGTTGGTGCGGCGTTCCACGGCGAGCAGGTGGTTGTCGTCGTAGTGGCCGAAGACGGTGGTGCGGGGCAGTACGCGCACGTCGGGGGCGGTAGTGAGTTCCTCGCTCAACTCCCTTACCCAGTCTTGTAGTTGGGCTGTGTCCAGGAGGCTGCCGCCCAGTTCGGGGCGGTCGTCGGTGAGGATGACTCGGGCTCCGCTGTGGGCGGCGGCTGCGGCGGCCGCGAGGCCGGCCGGGCCCGCGCCTACGACCAGGAGGTCGCAGTGGGTGTGGACGGCGTCGTAGCGGGACGGGTCCGGGGCGGTGGCGAGGCGGCCCTGGCCGGGGAGGCTGGTCGCGACGAGGCCGTCGTAGAGCTCGATCGTGGTCGCGGGGAGCATCGGCTCGGGGAAGGGGGCCTCGATCTGGATAACCGCGTTGGGTTCTTCGACTCCGGCGGTGAAGATGCCTCGGGGGCGGCCGAGTTTGATGCTGGTGCCGGTCTGGATGACGCCGTTGGCGAGGAGGGCGGAGGCGAGGGTGTCGCCTTGGTAGCCCGTGTATTCGGTGCCGTCGAAGGTGAAGGTGAGGGGGGTGTCTCGGTGGATTCGGCCGTGGGTGGGGTGGCGGTACGGATGGCCCGTGGCGGAGCCGCTGATGGATGCAGCGCCCCCGCCGCCCCTACCCGTCCCGTCCTCCAGGGGCTCTGCCCCTTCGACCCCGTTCCCAGGGGGCTCCGCCCCCTGGACCCCCGTCGGCCCCGAAAGGGCCTCGTCCTCAAACGCCGGACGGGCTGAAATTGCCGGCCCGCGTTGAACAGTGGACGCCGGACGGGCTGAAATTGCCGGCCTCGGTTCGATGGTGGCCGGTCGTTCCTCTCCCGCCCGGTACACCGTCAGGATCTCGTTCGTCGACGTGTCCCGTACCGCGTTGAACCAGCGGCGGCAGCCCGCCGCGTGGCTCCAGCGTTCTGCGAACGGGCCCTTGGTGTTGGCGCGGAAGAAGAGGTAACGCGCCCACTCTTCGTCGGTCAGGTCGGCCGGGGTCTCCGGGTAGGCCACGTGGGCCTGGCCGCCGTAGTGGAACTCGGCTTCGTCGCGGGGCCCGCACCAGGGGCAGGGGATCAGCAGCATGGTTCGGGCTCCCTAGTGGGCCACCGCGGCGGCGCCGTGCTCGTCGACGAGCGCGCCGGTGGTGAAACGGTCGAGCGAGAAGGGGGCGTTGAGGTGGTGAGGGGTGTCGTGGGCGATGGTGTGTGCGTAGACCCAGCCGACGCCCGGGGTGGCCTTGAAACCGCCCGTGCCCCAACCGCAGTTCAGGTAGAGGTTGTCGACCGGGGTGAGGCCCACGATGGGTGAGGCGTCGGGGGTGACGTCCACGATGCCGCCCCAGGTGCGCAGGACGTGCGCTCGGGCGAAGACCGGGAAGAGTTCGAGGGCCGCGGCCATCTGTTCCTCGATGATGTGGAACGCGCCGCGCTGGGTGTAGGAGTTGTACGAGTCGATGCCCGCGCCCATCACCAACTCGCCCTTGTGCGCCTGGCTCACGTACACGTGGACCGCGTTGGACATGACGACCGTGGGGTGGACCGGCTCCAGCAGTTCCGAGACCAGGGCCTGCAACGGGTGGCTCTGGAGCGGGAGCTGTATGCCTGCCATGGCCGCGAGGACGGACGTGTGACCGGCTGAGCAGAGGGCCACCTTGCCCGCGGCTATCGGGCCCAGCGTCGTCTGTACGCCGGTCACCCTGCCGTCGACGATGTCCAGGCCCGTGACTTCGCAGTTCTGGATGATGTCGATGCCGGCGGCGTCGGCGGAGCGGGCCAGGCCCCAGGCGACGTGGTCGTGCTTGGCTATGCCCGCACGTGGTTGATAGGTGGCGCCCATCACGGGATAGCGCACGTCCGGCGAGACGTTGACGATCGGGCAGACCTCCTTGACCTGCCGTTCGTCGAGCCACTCCGCGTCCACGCCGTTCAGGCGGTTCGCCTCGACTCGGCGCACGCTGTCTCGGACGTCCTGGAGGCTGTGGGCGAGGTTCAACACTCCGCGCTGGGAGAAGAGGATCGGGTAGTCGAGTTCCTCTTCCAGCCCCTCCCACAACTTCAGCGCGTGCTCGTAGATGCCCGCGCTCTCGTCCCACAGGTAGTTGGAGCGGATGATCGTGGTGTTGCGGGCCATGTTGCCGCCCGCCAGCCAGCCCTTCTCCAACACGGCGACGTTCGTGATGCCGTGGTTCTTCGCCAAGTAGTGGGCGGTGGCCAGGCCGTGGCCTCCGCCACCGACCACGATCACGTCGTACGAGCGTTTCGGCTCGGGTGTGCGCCAGAGCCAGTCGGGGTGTTCGGGGAGGTCGGCGCCCGGGGTGCGCGGGGTCATCGGGGGTCGTCCTCCTCGGACAGGTGCGGGTAGAGCGGGTGTTTCGCCGCGAGGGCTTCCGTGCGGGTGCGCAACTCGCCTGTGTCCGGGTTCGGTTGGAGGGCCAGCGCGATCACGTCGGAGACCTCGGCGAAGTCCTCCTCCGTGAAACCTCGCGTGGCCAGTGCCGGGGTGCCTATGCGCAGCCCCGACGTGACCATGGGCGGGCGCGGGTCGAAGGGGACGGCGTTGCGGTTGACGGTGATGCCGATCTCGTGGAGGAGGTCTTCCGCCTGCCTGCCGTCGAGTTCCGAGTCGCGCAGGTCGACCAGGACGAGGTGGACATCCGTGCCGCCGGTCAGGACCTTCGCGCCGGTGGCCGCCACGTCTGGCCGCGTGAGGCGTTCGGCGAGGATGCGGGAGCCGGCGAGGGTGCGGGCCTGGCGTTCGGCGAACTCGGGTGAGGCCGCGACCTTGAACGACACCGCCTTCGCGGCGATGACGTGCTCCAGCGGGCCGCCCTGCATGCCGGGGAACACCGCCGAGTTGATCTTTTTGGCGAGGTCGGCCTCGTTGGTGAGGATGACTCCGCCGCGCGGGCCGCCGAGGGTCTTGTGCGTTGTCGTCGTGGTCACGTGGGCGTACGGGACCGGGTTCGGGTGCAGGCCTGCGGCCACCAGGCCCGCGAAGTGGGCCATGTCGACCATCAGCAGGGCGCCCACCTCGTCGGCGATCCGCCGGAAGGCCGCGAAGTCCAACTGGCGTGGATACGCCGACCAGCCCGCGATGATCATCTTGGGGCCGTGTTCCTTGGCGAGGCGCTCCACCTCGTCCATGTCGACCAGGTTGTCGGTCTCGGAGACGTGGTACGGCACCACGTTCAGCATCTTGCCGCTGTAGTTGAGCCGCATACCGTGCGTGAGGTGGCCGCCGTGCGCGAGGTCGAGGCCGAGGATCGTGTCGCCGGGCTTCAACAGGGCGAAGAAGACTGCCGTGTTGGCCTGTGCGCCCGAGTGCGGCTGGACGTTGGCGAAGCCCGCGCCGAAGAGGGACTTGATCCGCTCGATCGCCAACCGCTCGGTGACGTCCACGTGTTCGCAGCCGCCGTAGTAGCGGCGGCCGGGGTAGCCCTCCGCGTACTTGTTGGTGAGGACCGAGCCCTGTGCCTCCAGTACGGCGGAGGGCGCGAAGTTCTCGGAGGCGATCATCTCCAACGTGGACTGCTGGCGGTGCAGTTCGGCGCGGAGCGCGGCGTGGACCTCGGGATCCAGTTCGGCGAGGGGGGTGTTCAGCGCGTTCATTCGGCGTTCTCGTCCTTCCGGCTAACCGCGGAGGCGGGACATCGTCGGGTCGAACAGTGGCTCCGCCGCGACGACCGCTTCGACGCGCTCGTCGAAGTAGCCGATGTGCAACTGGGTGCCAGGGGTGGCGAGTTCGGTCGGCAGCCAGGCGTAGGCGATGCCCTTGCCGATCGTGTAGCCGTAGGCGGCGCTGGTGACGTAGCCGACCGCGCGCTCGCCGTCGTAGACCGGCTCCTTGCCCATGACGACCGAGCGGGGGTCGTCGACGGTGAGGCAGGTCAACTGCCGTCGTACGTCGGCCTTTCGGCGCTCAAGGGCCGCCTTGCCGAGGAAGTCGCCCTTGTCCAGCTTGACGGCGAAGCCGACGCCGGCCTCGTAGGGGTCGTGCTCGTAGGTCATGTCGGTGCCGAAGGAGCGGTAACCCTTCTCCAGGCGGAGGCTGTTGAAGGCGCCGCGGCCCGCGATGACACCACCGAGGGGCTTTGCCGCCTGCCACAGGGTGTCCCAGAGTTTCTGGCCCTGGTCGGCGGTGGTGTACAGCTCCCAGCCGAGTTCGCCGACGTAGGAGAGGCGCATCGCGGTGACGGGGACCGTGCCGATGTAGGCCTTCTTGGCGCGGAAGTACTTGAGGCCTTCGTTGCTGAAGTCCTCGTCGGTCAGGGGCTGGAGGACCTTGCGGGCCAGGGGGCCCCACAGGCCGATGCAGCAGGTGCCGGGGGTGATGTCTCGGACCTGGACCGTGCCGTCGGCCGGGAGGTGGCGGGTGAACCAGTCGAGGTCGAGGTTGCCGTTGGCGCCGATCTGGAAGAGGTCGCGGGACAGGCGGGCGACAGTGATGTCGCTGCGGATGCCGCCGTCCTCGTCGAGCAGGAGGGTGTACGTCACCGAGCCGACCGACTTGGCGACCTTGCCGGTGACCAGGCCCTCCAGGAAGTCGGCGGCGCCGGGGCCGGTCACTTCGAGTCGTTTGAGGGCCGTCATGTCGTACATCGCGACGGTCTCGCGGGTGGCCTGTGCCTCGGCGCCGACGATGGGCGACCAGTACTGGGCCGCCCAGTCGTTCGGGGTCGGGATCGAACGGCCTTCCTCCAGGCCCGAGTTGGCCTCGTACCACTGCGGGCGCTCCCAGCCGTTGGCCTCCAGGAAGAACGCGCCGTGTTCCTGCTGGCGCGTGTGGAAGGGGCTGGTGCGGATCGGGCGCGGCTTCCCTGAGGGCTGGAGGGGGTGGAGGATGTCGTAGACCTCGACGAAGTTCTGGCAGTCGCGGGCCAGGACGTATTCCGGGGCGAGTTGGTGCTGCTCAAAGCGGTTGACGTCGCACTCGTGGAGGTCGAAGGACGAGCAGTAGCCGTCGACCAGCCACTCGGCCATCGCGCGGCCGACGCCCGCCGAGTGCGTGACCCAGACCGCCTCGGCGACCCAGAAGCCCTTGACGTCCGGGGACTCTCCGAGGAGCGGGAAGTTGTCGGTGGTGAAGGAGAAGAGGCCGTTGATGCCCTCTTCGACCTTCGCGTCCTTCGTCGCGGGGAGGAGTGACTGCGTTTCCGTCCATGCGGGTGCGAAGTCGTCCTCGGTGAACTTGAGGACGGACGGCATGTCGGCCGCCTCGTCGACGGAGAGGATGTCGTCGGCCGAGATCGGCATCGGGCGGTGGCCGTAGTAGCCGATGCCGATGGCGTCGAAGCGGTCGCGGTAGTAGAGGTCGGCGTCCTGGTGGCGCAGGATCGGGCGGACGGCCTCCTCGGTCTGGCCGGCGAGGGCGGGTACCGGGCCGGTCCAGGCGAGCTGGTGGCCGAGCGGGGTCAGCGGGAGGTTCATGCCGACCATGCGGGCGATCTTCGGGCCCCAGATGCCGGCGCAGCACACGACGATGTCGGCGGGGAGCTCGCCCTGGTCGGTGAGGACGCCGGTGACACGGCCGTCGGCCCGCTGGACGTCCAGGACCTCGTGGCGGGCCAGGAACGTCACGCCGCGGTCCGTGGCCCGGCGGATCTGGGCCTCCACCGCGAGGACGGCCTTCGCGAGGCCGTCGGTGGGGACCAGGAGGCCGCCGAGGACCTTGTCGGCGTTGAGGAGCGGGTGGCGTTCGACGCACTCCTCGGGGGTGAGCAGGCGGGCCTCGATGCCCCAGGCGGTGATCCAGCCGTGGCGACGGTGGAGTTCGGCGACGCGCTCGGGGGTGGTGGCGACTTCGAGGCCGCCGACCTGGAGGAAGCAGGGCTTGCCGTCGACGTCGAGGGAGCAGAACTTCTCGACGGTGTAGCGGGCCAACTCGGTCATGGTCTTCGAGGAGTTGGTCTGGAAGACCAGCCCGGGAGCGTGCGAGGACGAGCCGCCGGTGGCGGGCAGCGGGCCCTGGTCGACCACGGTCACTTCGGTCCAGCCTCGCGCGGAGATCTCGTCCGCGAGCGCCGCCCCCACGACACCCGCTCCGATGATGACCACTCGGGGTCCCGCCATCGCCGCACCTCCGGCTAGAAAGCAATCCGGTTGCTGTCTGCGCAACATGCTTCAGGTTGCGCAACTCAATGTGCCCGGCGCGAGGAGCGGGTGTCAAGGGGTCCGAGACGTCGGGCGACACCCCTGATCACCGGCCCGAAGACGGCGATGCCCGGCGGGCGGTACGCACCTGCGCGCACCGCCCACCGGGCATGGTCAACCGGGTTCCCGCTACGGCTACTTGAGCCAGGCGTCCACCTTGGCCTGGTTGGCGTCGACCCACTTCTTCGCCGCCGCGTCGTCGGACAGCTTGTCCTGAGCTATGTACTTGGCGACGGTGTTCTGGTCCTCGTTCGTCCAGTTGAAGTTCTTCACCAGGTTGTAGGCGGGGCTGCCCGACTTGGCGAACTTCGCGCTGACGATCTTGTCGAGGTTGTAGACCGGGTAGTCACAGGCGACCTTCGACGCGACGGCGTCACAGCCCGTCGTGTAGGCGGGCAGCGAGACCTTCTTCAGCGCGACCTCGGAGAGGAACCACTGCGGCTCGTAGAAGTAGCCGATGACCCACTGCTTGTTCTTCTCGGCGGTACGGAAGGCCTGGATGAGCGCGGTCTCGCTGCCCGCGTACACCACCTTGAAGTCCAGCTTCAGGTTCTTCACCAGCGCGGCGTCGTTGGTGACGTACGACGGGTCCCCGTCGAGGAGTTGGCCCTTGCCGCCGGACTCGGAGGTCTTGAACTTCGAGGCGTACTTGTTGAGGTTCTTGTAGTTCAGGATGTCGGGGTGCGCCTTGGCCAGCCACGGCGGCACGTACCAGCCGATGATGCCTTTGTTGCCGGTCTGGCCGGCCTCGACGGCGGTCTGCTGGCCGGTGATGTACTTCTTCTTGAGGTCGTCGTGGCCCCAGTTCTCCAGGACCGCGTCGACCTCGCCGGTCCCGAAGCCCTGCCAGGCGATCTCCTCTTTCAGGTCCTTCTTGTCGACCGTACAGCCGAGTTTCTGCTGCGCGACGTACGCGACGACCGCCGCGTCCGCCTCGTAGCCCACCCACGGGTTGACCGCGAGGTTGAAGGTCCCGCACTTGGTCGAGCTGCCCGAGCTGTTGTCCGAGCCCGAGGACGTGTCGCCGACCTTCGCCCCGCCGCAGGCGGTGAGGGAGAGGCCGAGAACGGCCAGGCCGGCCGCGCCGGTTCGCCAGTGTCTTGCCATGGTGTCGTGCTCCTTTAAGCGCTGGTTCGGCGCGCGGCCGCCTGAGTGATCCGGTCGAACATGACTCCGAGCAGGACGATGGCGAGACCCGCCGCCAGGCCCTTGCCGTACAGGTCGCTCTGCGAGAATCCGGCTACGACGTCGTAGCCGAGGGCGCCTGCTCCCACCAGGCCGCCCACAACAACCATCGACAGCACATAGATCAGGCCCTGATTGGTCGCGAGGGTCAGGGCGCTGCGTGCCATCGGGAGTTGAACCTTGGTGATGATCTGCCAGGTGTTGCAGCCGGCCGCGGTGGCCGCCTCGACGGTGGTCTCGGGCACGGCCCGCACCCCGTCGGCGGTGATCTTGATGGCCACCGGTACGGCGTACACGACGGCGGCGACGATGGCGGTGAAGCGCGTCGCGCCGAACAGTGCCAGGAACGGCACCAGATAGACGAACGGCGGCATGACCTGCGCCGCGTCCAGCGTGGGCCGCAGCAGTCGGTCCACCATTGTGCTGCGCCCCATCCACACGCCGAAGGCGATGCCGAACAGCATCACGATCACGGTCGCCACGACGGTCGAGGCGAGTGTCGTCATCGCGTCCGACCACACGCCCGTACCGACAAGAAGGCCCACGCACACGGCAGTTGTGACCCCGGACCGCCAGCCGCCGACAACCACGCCGATCCCGACGAGGGCCGCGCCGACCAGCCACCACGGGGAGTCGGTGAGCAGCGACTGGAACGGGTTGAGCAGACCGTTGGTGATCGCGTCCCGGAAGGCGTTGGTGACGCCGGAGAGGTTGTCCTGCGCCCAAGTCGTCACGCTGTCCGCCGCGTTGGCGATATGGCTGCCGGTGGTTCCGTCGCCCGGGTACTGCGCCGCCCACAGGTAGGTGTGCGACAGATAGATCAGCACTACGGCGACCACCGCGCCCGAACCGAGCAGCGGGCGGCGCCACTTGAGGAAGCGGCCGGAGGAGTTGCGGGCCTGTTCCGCCCTCGTGCTGGACGCGGTGGTGACCCGGTCGAGGACGATGGCCATGATGACGATCGCCAGGCCCGCGTTGAAGGCCGTGCCGACATCGAGCGACTGCAGGGCCTGCATGACGGTCTTGCCGAGGCCGGGCGCGTCGATCAGGGCCGCGATGGTGACCATCGCGAGGGCGGCCATGATGGTCTGGTTCACGCCCATCACCACGGTCCGCTTGGCCATCGGCAGCAGCACTTTCAGCAGCGACTGCCAGCGGGTCGAGCCCATCGAGTCGGCCGCCTCGACGGTCGTCTCCGGCACGTTGCGGATGCCGTGCGCGGTGATGCGGATCGCGGGCGGGGCCGCGTAGATCACCGTGGCGATCACGGCGGAGGCCGGACCGATGAGGAAGATCAGGGTGAGCGGAGCGAGGTAGACGAAGGTCGGCATCGTCTGCATGAAGTCGAGGAAGGGCGTGATGATCCGGTTGAACCGGTCGGACAGCCCCGCCCACACGCCCAGCGGGATCGCGAACAGCAGCGCCACGAGGACCGCGGAGAGGGTGAGCGCCAGGGTGTCCATGCTCTCCTGCCACAGGCCCTGCAGCCCGAAGAAGGCGAAGCCGGCCATGGCGAGGAGCGCGACCCGCCAGTTGCCCACGGCCCAGGACACGAAGCCGGCGATGCCGACGACGCCGAGCCAGCCGATCTGCGGCACCGGGCGGTCGCCGCTCGGCTGCGAGATCAGGTCCTGGACGAAGGTCACCAGGTTGTCGATGACCAGGCGGATCTCGTTGAAGAAGTAGAGGAAGAGCGGGTTGGAGTTGCGGTTCGCGCCGACCGAGTCGTTGAGGTCGTTGAACCAGCGGTGCAGCCCGGTGAGATCGGCCGCCGCGAGGGTCAGCGTCTGCTTGCCGCGCAGTACGGCGAACAGCACCAGCCACACGACGAGGATCGCGCCCACCATCATGGGCCGGGTGATCTTGCGTCGCGGGCCCTTCACGTCCGGTACGGCGTCCGCGACCTGCTGCGCGGGCTCCGGTTTCTCCACGGCGACGGTCATCACGCGTCGCCTTCCCGCCCGGCGACGACCGCGAGGATCTCCTCGTCGCCGACGATGCCGAGCAGCTTGCCGTTCTCGACGACCTTGACCGGCTTGTCGGCCGCCAGGACGGCACGGGTGGCCTCGCGTACGACGACGTCCGGGCCCAACTCGGGGCCGTCCAGGGCGTCTCCGTCCACCGCCGGGCGCATGATCCAGCGCAGGGTGAGGACGTCCCCGCGCGGCACGTCCTTCACGAACTCGCGCACGTAGTCGTCGGCGGGAGCACCGACCAGCTCGTCACCGGTGCCGCACTGCACCATCTTGCCGTCGCGCATGATGAGGATGCGGTCGCCCAGCTTGAGGGCCTCGGACAGGTCGTGGGTGATGAACACCATGGTCTTGCCGACCTCGTGGTGCAGCCGGATGACCTCGTTCTGCATGTCACGGCGGATCAGCGGGTCGAGCGCCGAGAACGGTTCGTCGAAGAGGAGGACGTCCGGGTCACCGGCCAACGCCCGGGCGAGACCTACGCGTTGCTGCATACCGCCGGATAGCTGGTCGGGATAGGAGTTCTCGTACCCCGACAGACCCACCAACTCGACTACTTCCAGGGCCCGTTTGGTGCGCTCGGCCTTGCTCATGCCGCGGATCTCCAGGCCGAAGGACACGTTGTCGACGACCCTGCGGTGCGGCAGCAGCCCGAAGTGCTGGAAGACCATGGAGAACTTACGGCGCCGCAGTTCGCGCAGCCGCTTGGCGTCCGCGTCCCGGATGTCCTCGCCCTCGAAGACGATCTCCCCCGCGGTGGGTTCGATCAGCCGGGTCAGACATCGCACCAGGGTGGACTTCCCGGAGCCGGACAGCCCCATGACGACGAAGACCTCGCCGGGCGAGACCTCGAAGTTCACATCGCGTACGGCGGCGGTGCAGCCGGTGCGGTCCATCAGCTCACGGCGGGTGAGCCCGCACAGTTCCTCTGAGTCGGGTACCTGGTCCGCCTTCGGCCCGAACACCTTCCACAGCTTGCGCACGGATATGACCGGGGTGGGGCCCGAGTCCTGGGGCGTGCCGCGCCGCTGCGGCACCTCGGTCTGTGCTGGGGTCACGATCGACCTCTTTTCGG
>Ga0307511_10002096_pt1 | contig 20892 bp, 12 predicted proteins | sample 13_EM_MG_FD_200266 | JGI IMG/M metagenome (GOLD analysis project Ga0307511, IMG submission 200266) | Populus trichocarpa ectomycorrhiza microbial communities from riparian zone in the Pacific Northwest, United States - 13_EM | ecosystem: Host-associated > Plants > Roots > Unclassified | place...
AGGTGAAGGGGGTGATGAGGTGGGGTAGGGCTAGTTGCGAAGAAATCTAGCAAATGCAGGAGAATTTTTAATGTGTCTCCTTCGGAACCACAAAATATTGAAGTGGAGCAACAACGTAGGAGAATCAGTATCTTCAATGATTAATTAACAACACAATTAAGTTCTTGTCTATCTTTATAATACACATCATATGATAGAAAATATAACATCTAACATCTAATTAAGTTCTAACCATTGTCAATTCATACACTAATAAAACAAACATCAATAATTACCAAAACAAGTGGAGCTAATCATCTCGTATTTTTCAAATAAACTTAGTTCCATCAAAATTCACGTGGTTTAGTTCGCTAGGAACTTTCTTATGTTGTTGAACCAAAGGGTAATTATATTGATTGTTTTTTGATACATAAAATGAGTATAGATAGGCTATCTCGAACTTATGGTATGATACATCACCCAATTATTTCAGGCGAGCTAAAGGTTGGAATATCTCAGCGGGTAGTGCTAAATGTAGAGTTGCAACCAAATAAAACTACAGTTTCACGACTCGAAACATGACTATCTTGATGATGCAAACAAGCGTTTTGAACCATTGGACCAACTCCAAGTTAGAAATTATATTGAGTTAGAACCTTAAAAGATAAATTCCAATAGAGAAATAGAGAACAACATAGTGGAAATCCCTGGTAGGATTCTGCACCTGTTGAGATTTTATGCAGATTATTACTCTTTCCCTGTTTTATTCTCTACCCTTAACTTGCACAGAGGGCTCTGAGTTGGGTGGTCCAACACCAAGCTAAAGCCACAACCAGACCTTACAATTTTACCTTTCACGCGCGCACCACAACCCCATATTTTTTCCAATTCAGAAAGGATTAACTGCTGAAAAAAGATCCCTCGTGTTCTGTTTCATTATTATGGAGATGATCTTATAAGTGTACTACGTCCTGAACAACATTCCAAGCAAAACAACTGGCTGCTTTGTACCGTACAATGATTAAAAGGTCATATGCTACCTTTTTATAGGGATAAATTAGTCCATTAGCATGCAAAAATACAAATAGATGACGAATTATCACAATAGCGAAAAAAAACTTTTTAACAAAATAGCATATTTTTAGGATGTTGCTGCGATATTTAATTAAATTTTCTTACAAATTAGTTGACGGTTTCACATTACTCAATTTCACCAGCAGGCCAGTTAACACTGAAAAACAAAAGTAAGCTTTTGTGTGAATGATAAATTTTAGAGATTTTAATTGTAGTATATTTTTTAGTCTACAAGTTGGACAAAAATATATTTTTTAACGCATAAAACATATTTAAAAAAGATTCATAAAAAATTATAGTTTTTATGTGAACCGGTCAACCGATTTAAACAACTAAATCAATTTATCGACCGGTTAGGCTAGAAAATTGATAATGAGGCTACTGCCCCTCCCAGCACCAAATTTCCCCAACATCTAAATCTAGCAAAAAAAATGTTTTTTTAATGAGATTTATTATTTACTTTGTTAATTTGACATTTAATTTAGTTAATGATTTTAGAAAGTTAATGATTTTATAATGTTAACAAAATTTGGACAGAGTTTCGTCTATATAGAAACTACACTTAAAATTTTTTCTCTTTTAAAAATACCCGTGAAAATCTACAATAATCAAACTCAACATATTTTTACATTTCATTATCACATGTAGCCCTACAAATGCAAAAATAAGAAAACGTATATACATGCAAAATGAATCTAAAATACTTTAATAATACAACATTCAAGTAATTAAAATCTCTAAATATATAAACATAACTAATATAATTACGTTTACGTTGTCTACTAGAAGATTTGGGCTCCTCAATAACACGAGTTGATCCAACTCCTGCATCTGTCAGAGTAGTCTCATCCTCTACCACATCATTATCAAGAGTAGATTTCAAGTCTAGTGCGGCAAACATTGAACCACTAGGATGTATAGGTGTAACTTTCATTTTCTTTGTCAATATTACAAAGCATTAATGCAGCCTCTCGACCCTCTCATAGCATGAAGTCAACCTGATATTAATAAAACATTAATGTTAAATTAAAATATTAATACATAAAACCCAATGTTTAACATATATTAATTATAAAGAAATTAGATTACTTATGATATTTTGAATTCGTTGGGCATGTTGCTTATATTGCATGTATCTAGGTGGAGGAACCTGCTCTGGATTCAAACTAATGACTTGACGTGTGATATCCATGTACCAAATCAAATACTCAACATCTGTAATCACATGATACATCTCTATAAATATCTCATTCCTCTGTGCATCTCATTGTGATACATAAGCTCCATTATAGCTTAACTAGTTGTAATCATCATTTTTAGCCTGACAAGTTATGGGGTGCAAAGCATCACTCGTATTAATATCGACTAAAATATGATGTTTGTAGCTGAATTGGTGCATTACCTAATCTAGGCAACGTAGCTAGACCATCTCAAAAAATATTAGTTAGACCACTAATGTCCACATGTTCATCATATTAGCGCAAATAGCTGGAGCAACCACTAATCTTTCATCCGAGTAAGGTGTTCTTATAACCTTTAAAATAGAAGTTTCTTAAATACTAAACAGATACAATTCAGTGAAGTTAAGTATTTTATTTAACAAATGGCTCAAAAAATACTTGGATAACATGTTATCTGTCTAGCTCGCTCAGATAAAATGTCAATACAAGTGTTGGATTATTTTCAAATACTCTATCAGCACACCACCTAGCATTACAAATATATTAGTTTAATTGTATTTTTAAAAGTTACAATTAGATAATATAAATTTGCGTGAATATTGCAAAATAACTTTGTAATACCTGCATCCTAGTGGGAGTTGTAGTGTAACCCCCATAGTCTTGACAGTCATGAGCGACAATCTGGGTATGTGGGTTCGGCCAATAAGAAGATGCTCCCGAAACTATAACTATTATTAAATAAAAATGAGTTGATTATTTATTATTAAGAATAAATATTTTAAATGTAAATTGTTATAACCTTATTTTCCAATTCATACCTGAAGAAATATTAAATATTGACCTGACCTGTTTGGCCCTCTTCATGCATGCATATAACAAGCATGTCATAGATGTTTATACAAGCATGTCAAAACAGCAGATCCCCTGGTATATGTGGTGATGACATCAAAATCATCAAAAAGCGTCAAATAAATTAATGTTATATATCTCCATGTAAGGTCTATGAGTAATACATTGTCAAACAGATGCATAAAAGCATTGTCTCTCCTATACCGAGAGGTCCAAGTTATCGATTTTGACATTTTTCATTCTTGATCCAATCATCCTGGATCTCAAACCATAACAATGGTACTCATTGTTTCACGCATGTCCGCATAAATATACTCATTAGTTACGTGTCCAAAGGAAAATAAAAATAAAAGCATATGCATAGAAAGTTATAAGAATATCATAGTAGTGGAACTCATTTGTATCCATGCATCAAAAATAGAGATTTAACGTTGTTATTACATAATTAAGTTAATTACAGCCAGTACCTAAAATTATACATATCATTCATAATCTATAATAACAAAAATAGAATTAGGTGAGGACTACTCCTGATGTAACTGAGATGACCCTGAAAAGTGCAATAAAAACAGTATGATAAATAAACCAACTATAAAAATAATTATTACATTGGAACAATATCAATCAAATACTAAAAACAACATCGTTAATCATTAGTAAGTAACATTTCCCTTCATCTCAAGAAGGATTTTTTAAGGGTATGCTAATACTAGATCACTAGTATCATTTATTCTCATTCCTTGGATATCTAATCTAAATCTTAACAATCCGCTGATATCAAGGTATTCCCTTTTATATTATTATCTTTTTCTAATGACTGGAAATACTTAATCACATTCATTTTCATTCTCTCAATCCTTGGGGTTATGGCAATGCTAATAAACCTACTAGTATCATTAGTCTCCCTTACCCGAGATCTACTAATCACATTTTAAAAATAATATCGATATCAATGTAACCCATCAATATCATTAGTTATCCTAGCTCAGAATAACTAATCAAACCCTTACACGTACCTCAATTCATCATTTGAAAATGTCGATGTCAAGAACCCCTTGACATCATTAGCCTCCATTCAGAAGCAGCTAATCAAGTTCCATATAAATATTGACATCAATGTGACCCATTGATATCATTATCTATCCAAACCTGGAATAACTAATCAAATTATCTTAGATACTTTAATTTTTCATTCGTTAATGTCGATGTCAAGAGTCCTTTGACATTATTAGCCTTCATTCAAAAGCAGCTAACCAAGGTTTTTATCCATAATCTTTATTTCCCTCCATTATTTATTTATTCACTTATTTCACACAACAATACCAAAGACAAAGAAATAGATTCCCATAATGTTTAAAATGCCCTAATTTAACAATTTTACACCTACCTGTTATGTTCGAAGTTCTCGCGTTGAATTTAACTTTCCCCTAAATTTTACATTAGAACTCTAATCAATTTTGCTATTATTGTGATGGAAATCAAGTAATTCTTATTCAAATTGATGTAGATGGGTTCTAGAAACCTTACATGGTTACAATTTAAGTTTCAAATGCCAACGAGTTAATATTTTAACAAGCCTCCTTCTTCTTCCTCTCTTTTCTTCACTTTCTCTCTCTAATACGATCTCCCCTCTCTTTGATCTTTCTTGATTTCTAGTGTGGATGGGTTCTTCTCTCTCATAACACTCTATTTTCACTCCTAAACATCATTCTCTAACCCTTCAAGGTGAAAGGAAAGAAAAAGAAATGAAAATGATATTTTTCTCTCTTAATTGTACATTGTCGGCTTTAAGAGATCTAGTAGCCAAAATGGTCCAGCCATTTTGAGAAACGATCTGACTGTTTTATTAAATCGGTCTCGTCATTTCTCAAAGCGGCTAGACCATTTCTAGTCTTGGAACAATTTACATATTTGGCTATAAACCTTTTTTCTTTTATTTTCCTAACTTTTTTTATATTCATTTTTATTATTTCATTTTATTATACCTTAATTTCTACTATATTATTTTTACTTTATCCCGGGGTTTATAAATATCATTATAATTCCACCCAAGTCCATGACAAATGGTTTCTTTCATTTCTGTATATGACATGCCTAAATTATCATTTAACAACAAATTGTTCTTGGCATTATATGTGATACTATTGTTTACATCATGAACAATGCTACCATAATGACATAACATAAATATGTTATAAGATATTATGTGAAAAAATCAGATTTTGGTCACATGGACGTAATTTTAACTAAATTGCATTACCTCAACCCTAATTGACAAAATTCATAACAAGTTCAATCAAATTCCCATTTAACAAAAAATTATTCTCGTCATTATATGTGATACTATTGTTTACATTATGAACAATAGTGTCACCATAATGACATAACATAAATATGTTATAAGATGTTATGTAAAAAATATCAGATTTTGGTCACTTGGATGTAATTTTAACTAAATTGCATTACCCCAACCCTAATTGGTAAAATTCTAACAAATTCAATCAAATTTTCAAAATTTAACGTCAAAGCAAACTTTACCAAAAATTAAACATAATTCATGATACGAAATCTAATTGATATATTCATGCTCAATTGCATTAAATCAAACTCAAATTCATAGCAAATTAATATAATTCAAATAAAATATTAAATTCATCAACTTATCATCAATTCAATTGAACGTGTAATTCATCATAACGCTACCGCATTCATGCTTTTTACATGAAATCATCAAGCATAGTTAATTATATTATTAGTTGATTACAACAATATACATAAAATTTATAGTTCAACAACTTAACCAAAATTAAACGCAATACATAATTAATTGAAATTATTAATTCATAAATATTTTAACTTATTTTCATGTTCAACTATATCAAATCAATTCTAATTGATAATATTCTTAACTAATTTATCATTAATTCAACAAACTCTAAATTCACCATAAACCCTATATCCAACCTAAACAACTATTTTATTTCAACCAAACCAAACACAAATTCATAGCAATGTAGTATGTTTACCTTACTTGTAGGACTAGAAAAAGAGTGGCGGCGGTGATAGCAAACACAACGGTGGATTATGAACACAAAAACATCCAACGATGCTTAGAGACTAGGAGGAGTTTGGTTTTTTCTTGTTTTAACTTTTAAGGGCAAAATAAATGTATTTTGTGGGTTTTTAGAGAGATGGTGAGGGCATCGGTTGGTTTTGAGAGAGAGAGAGAGATTGTGTCTAGTCTATGTGTTATTTGGTCTGAGGGAGAGTTTAAATTTGAATTAATGTCGCGCTTCTAAAGCATAACATTTAAACATGCCGCACTTTTAAAGTGCGACAACTACCTTGTCGTGCATCTTAATAGTAAATGTCGCGCTTCTAAAGCGCAACAAGGTCAAAAGATGTTATTTCACCAAATCGTTTTCAAACGGTGTTATTCTAACTAAATTTTAAGTTTACTATGCTAATTTCTTTTTTAAAAAAAATAAAAAAACCCTTTTATAGCTTTTGGGACCCTCTCTCTCCATAAAGTTAGGTTTTCCCTTTGTAGTGTTGTTTTAAATAGCAAATATAATTAGATATTTAGACACTATTTTATACGTTCTACTCATGTTTATTTATGCAAAAATGTTCAGACACTTGATTAGCAAACAAAGTATGCTATCAGATTTTTCTAGTCTACTTTCATTAATGTTCAATGAACATTCTCTTACCACTCCCCATCAAAAAGTTGATGGTCTTACTTGGCACATCTTATCACCGTGTACTCTAGTGAAAACTTATTTGTTGAATTTCATCCATCAAAGCATCAACATCTGTGAAAACAAATTAAACATCTTAATCATGATTAACAGAGATGCATTAATTATATGGTTAGAAGAAAATAATATCAGTGCGGGTGAGTAATATTGATAATCGAAGTGTTTGTGGAAAAGTTACCAACAAGGCACAAGAAAACATGAAAAATTGGTAATCAGTCCATGCAACTATGTAAGATATTAGCCCTTTCAGTCTCCAAACACGTTCAGGGTATTTATTACATAATACAAGCTTCAGTGCCACCATATATAACAAGGGTATAATCAATAGATGAATTCTCTGCTTTGTTGTTACCTCAAGATGGTGTGTTAGCTGGAGTAACGAAGATGGGTTCACAGCATTTTCCCACTTGTTTATTTTATCCTCTTATAGAGTAAATATTATTGTTTTTATTGCTCAATCAGGTTATCCCTCGTGTAAAAGGATAGCTGAGTACAAAGTTTACTTCTCTGAGGGCGAGCAGATGCTTCTATCTTTGATGGCCCATACGTATCTGTTTCACCCTTGAATTGTCAATGATGAACATCCATTACAATATCTGAATAGATATCTGATTGCAGAATCTTTTTATTGGCCTATATGTTAGGAGCCTTATGCCCCAGTGGAGCTATTGACTCTTGTCACCTGTCCTTTATTCATCTTAGGAACATTAGAAGAAGATTTAAGTTATTGTAGTTCTTTTGACTGGCCAATTCTATCAGAGAAACTTGTCCATCTACAAGATTTTCATGTTCTTTGATACTGTGATAGATTGATAGAAAATAATTAGCTCGTTGATTTTCATGATCTTTAATTATTAGAGAAACTTGTCCATCTACAAGATTTTCATGTTCTTTGATACTGTGATAGATTGATAGAAAATAATTAGCTCGTTGATTTTCATGATCTTTAATTAATTAGCTTGTTGATTTTCATTATCTTTAATACTGTGATAGATTAATAGAAAATGATTAGCTTATTTTGCTAAAAAGAGTTTACATCATGATACAATGATATAATCTTTCATTTGGAGGTTTTCAGAAAATCAGCAGGCAAACCCTTATCTTCAAATACCTATCCATCTTATTACCATTCTATTTCTATCCATTTATATATATATATATATATATATATATACAAACTCTCAATTGTCTTGTGAACTTAAATCACTACTTACAAACCATACATTTGGTGCTGGGATTGTCTACTTGATATACGTGGTGACAGTCAAGACCATAAAACGAGTCTGGTTAGGTTTCTGAGTCATATTAGTTAAATTGTAGCAGTAGTCTATAAGCATCTGCTTTATCGTAGAGTATACCAATCGAAAAAACAACATAATTTCTCGGAGGAAACTAAATATAAGCATTTGAATGGAATAAAAGGTTGAATTTTAGGGAAGAATCAGAATTCTGAGGCTGATGGGGGTGATGTCGGCTTTACGCTGCAAGTTGGTTAGGGTAGTCCCAACCTATAAGTCTATGTATGCTGAAATCTTGAAGGGAAACTTAAAGTTTAGTCTTAAAGGTCTAGGAATTAGAAAGGAACAGGAGATAAGATTAGAAAAACTTGAAAGTAGTAAATAAATGGCACAATGTATATGATTCCTTTAAATCTTCATGTGAAATAAATGGCACAATGTATATGATTCCTTTAAATCTTCATGTGACCTGGCGATAAAAGTCAGTCAAAATAACAAGCTTAAAATAATAGCAAATTGTTTTCCTTGTAGGATTATAGTGTATCAACATATTTTTTAAATTTCATTTTTATCTTAAGTCCATGTTTATAAAGATCAAAAACATGGTGATAATTCAATATACCTAGAGGCTTTGTAAAATTCCAAGTCTAGATGACATGAGTCTAACTTACTTTCAGACTCAACACCTTTGGGTTCAATTATACGATAAGTCCAAGTACAAATAGGTCTGGCGAGCTGCTAAACTCAACACTCCTAGGTTTAGCTATGCGTTGAGCCTAAGTACATATGAGTCTAGCGAGTTGTCAGACCCAACATCCCTAGATTCAGCTTTGCACTGAGTCCAAATAGGCATAAGTATGCCAAGATGCTAAACCCATCGCTCTTGGACTTGGCATCATTCCAAGTCCAAGTGGTTATGGGACTGACGATTGTTATAAGCTCTATTTTAGATCACGAGGTTGTGTTTGTTTATTCTTATGGCTTATAATATGAAATATTAAATGTCAAGAATAATAATATCCCTACACCCCTAAGTATATATAAGTCTATTAAAAGGCCTATCATATTTCCATCAGCATTAATATTGTGTAAGGAATATTTATCTCTCATTAATGTTTTACAATGAATATTTATCCTTCATCAATACTATTAGGAGGAAATGACATTTCAACCCTTTCGTTCAAGCAACTTGACAAAGTTTAGAGGCTATATATACCCTCTGAACCATCTAGGTTAAGCGTTTACAATTTCTCTCATTTATCTAAGTATTCATATTTCAATTCTCAGAGCATTTATCATCCAAAAACAAGAACAAACATCCTTGTTCTTGGAATTTAAAGCCCATTCTTATCATTTATTGCAATCTCTTAAAACTCACTGACTTTACCATCTGATGGCCTATAAACCCCACAAAAAATGATTGTTTTATAGGTAATGGGTTTTTTTACCACCAACCATCTATTTCTTGAGCTCTAGAGAAGAGAATATTGTCTTAAACGTGGATTAACCATTATCTAAACACCAAATAACCTCATTCCTGAGCATATTGGATTTTGGAATATCATCAATTGGCATCGTTTATGGGAAACTGATCAAAAGCCATCAATTGTTATCCCTGAATTGGTTTTTAACATCCTTAATCACCATTAATGGCGAATAATCAAAACACTCTTAGAATAGGACGTGTGATAGACCTTCCTACCATAGCAAACACTTCTGTCTAACCAAACCTTTAACATCTCATCAACTAGGTGCGACTCCTTACCTAGGTTGTGTTGGCGGCTCAAGGGCCAAATCAGATTTTGCTAACTCAACAAATATTGGCTCCCGTAACACCTTCATTTACAGCTTTGTGGTCATAGGCTACATCCAGCACCTGTAAACAATTACTCTAACCAAAAGAGTTTGGTTAGAATAAAGTGTTGAGGGGATTTTAGCATCAATGACCAGCAAGTCCTTCCAGATGGCATTCATGTCATCATAATGCTCATACATATAGTGAACACTCTTAATGCTTATTTGGCCATCACGGGATGAAGGCTACCCATCGGCACCACCACTCCATATCAGAAACCTCAAGCTCCCTAAAACCTTATAAATATAGGAGTGAGAAGCAGCCTATGAGGGAGTATATGCATGAGGATGTCTATACCCCTCATCATATTCAAGATTCTCTTTTGTCAAGATGAGTGTTGCATACTCGCATACCCAAGGATTATATATCCACTAAGATGACCTTGGACAACTATAATGATCTTGTTGATCCAAGGGAGCATGTGCAAAACATACAGAGCAACCTGGAATTGGTCATCGAGGATAGCTATGCCATGTACAAGATCCTCCTTACAACCTTTATAAGGTCAGTACGTGCATGGTATAATAGCTTAGAGCTAGGATCCATTACAAGTTTTGGTGAACTTTGTACTAAGCTAGTGGTGTGTTTCATCACAAGCATCCCAACTAAAAAGAAGTTGCACATAACTTTTTATGGTCACTCATGCAGATGACGAGTTCACATAAGCATACCTGAAAAGGTTTAAGGAGGAGATGCTCAAGATCTAGGAATTAATTAAGCTCGTGGTTTCTGAGGGCTTGATAATTGGAGTCTAGAGGAGAGCTTTAAAGAAAGAGTTGTACACTCTTCCAAATAGAAGCTTGTTAAAAGTGAAGCATGTCATGGAGAACCATATATAAGTGAAAGAGGCAAATGTGTTGCGTCATAGGCCTTCCTGTTTTTGCAAAAATGTCTCCTAAGCAAGATTGCTCTTCTAGGAGGAACAACAACCCTATAAAGAGTTAGAAGAGGTCAGTAATAGAACGCATGACCTACCATGAAATGTGTATGACTCCATTAAATGCTTTCCTAATAGAAGTCTTCATTACCATTGAGGTTCGAGAATTTTTTCAATACCCTTCACCCATGAGATCACCATTCAGTACTCACACTTCCGAGAATATTATCTGTTCCATCAGGTTAAAGGACATGACACCGAAGAGTATTATATGTTAAAAGAAGAAATTAAAAGATTGATAGTTAAATGCTATCTTTTCCTTTTCTTGAAGAGGGATTCTCATCCTGAGCCAAACAGGGAAGAGCCCAACCAATCCATACAGACACTACCCGAAATCAATGTGATCTTAGAAGGCACCTCAGCAGGGAATGATTCCTGCATCGAGAAGAGAAATTATGGGAAGTAGGTCCTTACAACAGCTCGTCTTTAGAACCATTGTGTAACATCCTTTACTTTTAAACATGTTCAGATCTTTTCGTCATCAAGGTTACATAGAAAAACCATGATTTTTTTCTTTTTTTGAAATAATAATAGTTCACTACCAGTAAGAATAGTTGGCCGGTTCATAATGGTACAACCAATCGGTCGACTAAATACTACTAAATTTCATTAGTTTCCTTAATGGTTGAAAAAACAGTTAACAGGTTTGATTGCTATTTGATCAGCCGAATTTGACAATAGTCAATTTCATTGTTCCTCCTATCAATCGGTCGACTAGATCATTTGGTAATCCTAAACGGTCGACTGGTTTGTGCAACTTATCAAATATTAGTTCAATTTTTTTTCACTTAACATACTATACATATTCTATTTATAGCAAATGTCAATTTATTTAATTCAAACTTTTCTAAGGTTTTCGTTTTTAACTGACCATTAATTTAGTCATATCCATATTTGCTTCTATTATATTTTCATATCTATACTACATTTACGATTTTATCTCGATTTCATCAATCCACCATTTGTTCTATGTTTTCTCCAATTAATTATATATTTATGCTTATTTATCTCGTCAATGTCTTATCAACTTTCAAAAATTCAAAGTTCATTAGAAATTCAACCACAATTATATAATCTAATAATCTAATTAAATATGTTTCCCTTCATCTTTAATACATCAACACTCATTTGAACACTCATAAATGAACAAATATTTGCTTTAGCTCCCATAAATTCTCATTTTCTCCTATTATGACTTATACCTTTGGCCCTTTTTTTTTCTTTCTTTTTTATCCTTTTCTACACTTCGACACCTTATACAGACACAATTTAACACAATTATCACGGTAATTATGTCAACTAGTTTAAATTTTCTTTTATTCTCCTAACTAGTACTTAGCCTTAAATATGGTTATGGGTTTCTCTCCAAGTTTTTTGTAAGATTAGCTTTTTACCCATCCATTTCCTACCTATCTTAACACAATTTAACCCAAATTCCATAACATTTTGAACCAATTCAATTCATTTTATATTTCTAAGTCTAGGCTAAAATCTCATATCAAATGGGGAACATGATTTTCTTCAAAGTTTCCACAATTTTTATATTACCCATTAGTTTTTCATATCTAAAAACATAATTCTAAAAACAAAACATTATTTTAAGTAATCTAACTCATAAAACTCAATATTATATATTCTACACATTACTAACTAAGCTTCAATTTATGCTAGAATTAAAACAAATCATGGTGAAAGTGATTCTTACCTTCTAAACACAAGATATCAATGAGAAATTGCAAACGAAATCAAGTTTTCTTCACCTTCTCTTCTTTCTTCTTTTAACTCCTAAAATTCTCACTTTTAAGTTCTAAAACTCAAGGAAAGTCTTTAGATTTTTAGTTTAGATCTTCTAACCCTTTTTTTGGTCTTTTAATCTAACTTGAATTCATGTTTTTCTCTCATAATTTGATGAAAAAATAAGAAAAAAGTCTTTCTTATTGAGTCGTCAGCTATGGCTTAAGAGAGAGCCATTTATATAGTTCTAATTTAAGTTATTTACAACAATGTCCTTATGTTTAGTTCATGTGTTTTATTTTTCATTTAACCAGATACTCAGTCTTGGTCCACTTTTAAAATATCGCACTTAAAAGTTCATTTAATAAAAATTTCTTTCTAATTATTTATTTTTCCTCCATTCTAAACTTTATATTGACTCATTTTGTCATCGGGTTTAATTTTCAAAAAACAATTAACATCGTAAGATTTTAAATCAAGGGTTTATATTCTCCCCTCCTTTAAAAAAAATTTCCTTGAGATTTAAACTTTTACTTGGGTCTAGAAATAGCTCAAGATACTTCCATCTCATTTCTGACTCTCGTTCTCATGTCTCATCCTCAACCTGAAAGTTTCTCCATAATATCTTTATCATAGATACCTTCTTATTCCTAAGTTTTTCTCACTTTGATATAACACTTACACCGGTTTTACTTTTAAGGTCAGATCCTCTTCAACCTCTAATGGAACTTGTGGCAACACCCAAGAACGATCTATTTCAGCCTTTTGTAGTAAAGAGACATGAAACACGTCATGAATTATGGTCAAATACGAAGGTAAGACCAATTTATTTGCCACAAGTTCAATCCTCTTTATGACCTCAAAAATCCTAATATACCTGAAATCTAACTATCATTTCATGCCAAACCTCAATATATGCTTCCAAAGGGCAACCTTTAAAAACACTTTATCATCAACATTGAACTCAGGAGGCCTCTTCATGTTATCTTCATAACTCTTTTGTCTATCCTGGGCATCTTCATTTTATCCTTTATGATCTTTATTTTTTTTCTGAAGTAATATGTTCCAACTCTAGCCCGATTAATTTTCTATCATCTACCTCCTCCTAACACACTAGTGGTCGACATTTCCTACCATATGGAGCCATCCCTATAGTAGCCTAATAGCTATTATTGTAGGTAGATTCTACAAGAGATATATGATCTTTCTAATTTCTCTCAAACTTTAATATACATACCCTTAACAAATCCTCTAGAGTTTGAATTGTTCTCTCAGATTGCCTATCTGTTTGAGGATGAAAAACAGTGCTTAAGTTCAACCTGGTTTCCAAAGCATACTGAATGTCTGGCCATAAATGAGAAGTAAACTCGAAGGGGTCTCAATCCGAAACAATCAATATTGGCACCCATGTAACCTCACTATTCATTTACATACAACTTTGCCAATTTATCCACTGAGTTTGTCATCTTTATAGGAAAAAAAAAGTGTTGACTTAGTCAGTCGGTCCATAAAAACCCAAATAGCATTATTGCCATTTTTTCTCTAGGCAGACCTGATACAAAATCCATAACGATATCTTCTCGCTTATATTTATGTATCAAAAATAGTTGTAAAAGTCCTTCCAACTTCTGATGTTCTACCTTCACTTGCTGACACACACTATATTTGTCCACATAGTCAACTAATTATTTCTTTATATTTGGCCACCAATAAAATTCCTTTAAGTCCTTGTACATCTTAGTACTTCCTGGATGTACATCAAACTTCGACTCATATGCTTCTTTCAACACTTCAACGTTAAGAGCATTATCATCCAGTAAATACATATGCCTATCCATTATTATCATCCCATCCTTTAAGATCTAAAAATGATTCTCAACCCCTGACTCCATTTTGCTTACAATTTTATTCACTTTGTCATTCTTTTGTTGGGCCTTTAACACTTTATCCTAATATACCAGAGCAGTGGTAAGCCTCTTTTTCAGTTTTTGAAAGCTCTCTTCATAATCTTTAGACCATTCTCACTTAACTTCCTTTTGAGTTAATCGATTAAGAGGGGTTACTATCATGGAAAACCATTCAATAAGCTTTTATAATACCCTTCACCCAGAAAGATAGAGAATGAGTAACCTTCTTATATAAAGATGCCCTAGTCATCTTTATAATCCTTTCCAAAGTTTATCAAGTGTTAATGGATAATGACAGTGTAGTCAATATCATTTCCAGTAAAGTGATGGCATAGATGGGGATACCCTCCTCAAGACTGACTTTAATGAAGACGATTCTCATCGGGATAGAAGGCTCAAGGGTGCCAATGAAAAGCACCTTGAAAATCCCAGTTACTATGGGCACTCCCCCTAAGTGTGTGTCTCTCCAGCAAACTTTCATATTCATTAACATGGCCTTGGCTTACAACTCCATTCTAGGCAGACATCTACTATATTAAATCAATGTTGTCATCAGCACCAGGAACTTGGCACTAAAGTTTCCAACTCAGAAAGTAGTGGCCACAGTTTGAGTGAGTCAAGTGACCTCAAGGTAATGTGTCTCTACCTACTTGAAGGGTAAAAAAGCCCTAACATTGAACCAACAAGGATCTTTAAAAGAAAAGGTGAAGGTTAGAACCAAAGCTGTTGAAGAATTGAAGGATGTCTTTCTAGAAGAAAATGAACAAGCAATCATAAAAGTGGGTTCCACCCTAGAACCAACACAATACCAGACACTGGCAGAGCTCCTCCATATCCAAATATCCAATTGTGTAATGGGCACCTTCGACATGCCAGGAATCAGTCCTGAAATAGTCACTCATCAGTTGAAGGTAGACTCAACTATTCACCCAGCCCGTTAGAAGAAGAGGAATTTTAGGGGTGAAAAACAAAAAATAATAACATAAGAGATGGATAAGCTCTTGGCTATTGGCTTTATTAGGGAAGTGATGTACTTTGCATGGCTAAAAATATGGTAGTCGTCAAGAAAAGCAACGAAAAGTGTCGGATGTGTATGGACTTCACATATTTGAACAAAGATTGCCTAAATGATAATTATTATCTCCTTAAGATTGATCGACTAGTTAAATCCTCTACGGGTTTTGAGTATCTAGCTTCTTGGATGCCAATTCTGGATATCACTAAATCCCTATACACCTAAATGATAAGGAAAAAACAATTTTCATAATTGAAGGGAGAACATTTTATTACAAAGTTATGCACTTCAGGTTTAAGAATGTTGGGACCACTTACCAGCGGATGGTAAATAAAATATTTAAAAACCAACTTGGCAAGATTATGGAGGGATATATCGATGACATGCTGGTGAAGAGTATGACCTTTGAGCAACATAGCAACATCTACTAGACCTAGAAGAAGTCTTTTATGTGTTTGGACACCATCAAATGAAGCTTAATCCTTCCAAGTATGACTTTTCCATCAAAGAAAGAAAGTTTTGGGGTTTTCTAGTAACTAGTAAGGGAATCGAGCCTAACCTAGAAAAGATTTTAAGTCATTCTAGACATGACTCCTTCTCGGTCAATAAAAGAGGTTTAGTGCCTCATAGGGAGATTGGTTGTCCTCAATTGATTCATAACATACTTAAAGGAGTGTATTGTACTATTCTTTAATACTTTGAGGAATATTTTTAACTTTGAGTAGAATTCATATTGTCAAAAGGTTTTTGAGGAGCTCAAAGTCCACATTTCATCTCTTAAGATATTATTTCAACCAAGGGAGAACAAAAGCCTTTTTATTTACCTGTTTATGGCGGACTCAACAATTAATGCAATTCTGCTAAGAAAGGAAAAGGGAATGCCATGGGGTGGGGAACCTAGGGGCTTCCAGCCTTTTTTTAAAGCGTTGAATTTTTGTGATATTTATTACAATCTCTTACTTAAAAGTCACTGACTTTATCATTTAAAGGTCTATAAACTCCACCAAAAAAGATTATTTTGTAGGTATTGGACTTCCTACCACCAACCATTTACTTCCTGAGCTCCAGATAAAAAAATATTGACCTAAACGTGTGATTAAACACCATACAAATACTACTAAATTTCTGAGCATATTAATTTTGGAATGCCATCAAATTCGTTCTCAGTGGACGCTGTGCTGCCACACATGTAATTAATATTCTTAGTTAAATTGTTGATTGGTGTTGTTCCTTGGATAAAAATGAATCAAGTTTGGAAGTAATGGAAATAAATTAGGAAGGCCCCGATGTCAATTTGAAGGAGTCATGGTCATAGGATTCTGGCCACAAACTAGTGGGGCTGTCGGTGATGATTAGTTGAAAATAACTTGAGCAACAGCAACTCTATGGGAATCTGTACGAAGAAAAGGTGATTAGAGATACATACACCTTGCTGATATTTGAGATCCACGTCATCAATTCCATCCCAAGTGGACTAGTATCCGTGGATTCCTCCCCGCTACCAAGACTATTTTTTCCTCTGCCAGTGGTCCTTCCCTCCAAGTTGGAGAAGTGTCACCATGGACTGTCTCTCTAGCCATCACTGATCAAGACTGTATACATTGCTAACAAGTATTTAAGTAAATTTCAGAGAGTTCAGTCAACTAATATTACATATTATTGTGTTGTTGTCTTGTTCAAGTTGGGTTTCTTTTGGCCTTTTATAATCGAGAGCTGACAGAACCAGGAATCCAAAACTTTATGGGGAAGAAAAGAGTCCACCTAGCCTGCCTGGCTGGTCCTAAGGTGGCCGTAAAGGCACTCTTTTATTGCTTTTTTTTTTTTTTTGGCGGAATCTTTGAATAGAGAGAAAAATGTAATTGTAATTGGAACATTTCGGTTGTTGAAAGGAAGAGCATGTGGGGAATATAGAGAGGGAAATGCTTATTGTGTGAATGAGATTTGTACAACCCTACACTCAATGATGATAAGCATTTGTTTGTGTATGTGATTCTAGTTGTAAGCAGGTTCAAGCCATATAGAGAAGCAAGCTAGCTTTCTGAATTGATAATACATCTGTGGTTTGTATAAGCTGGATAGGATATGATGTAAATGTATTTATAGGGCATGGACCATGCTACTGCTATAAATTTAAATAAAAGAAAGACCACAGATAAAAAAATAAAGAAGACTTCTTTTTTTGTATAACCAATCAGTATTTTAGCCGATTTGTACGCACCAATGACAATTTCTCTTATAGTCATTCAAGATCATGTTTGTATTTGGACTAGAGAACTTGGATGTGGTTTCTCCATGAGGAAACTCTTTTGTTTATTTATTATTCCTATCATTTTTAAATGTTAAGCTAACAGCCGCACGCTGATTCTGTAGTGATCAAAAGATTCATTTACAACAGACCAAGATATGGTGGGGCATGGATTCTTCTATCCCTTATGATGATCTTTTGTTGTCATTCTCGCAAAAGTGCAGAAACGAGTCCAAGCTGATGTCTCAAGTAACCTTTGATCATGATCTGCCACAAGCGATACACTTTATGAGTCAGATTAATGTTCATCAGGATATGAGATTTTCTTTATGTCAGGAAAAATGCTACCTTTCCCTCTGCCTCTGGAATTGGACGGTGAAGAATTTAACTAGTCATGTTGGCCACTGGAGAGTTATTAGATTCTTGAAATGTTTTCACCAAGTTCACTGTCATTTCAAACTTTGTCTTCCTTCGGTTGAAAATTTACATTTTCAAGCATAGCCTCTCAGGGTCCATTCTAATATTCATGAGAGGAGGATATATTCTGAAGTTATAATTCCATGCTATTTAACTAATAATTTCCGAGTTCGGTGAACAATGCAATCATAGATAGATTCATGCTAGAGTGGGAAATGCTCTTCATCTAGATTGAAAGACCCGGATAAATGCAACCACAAATTTAACAATCTTCATATTTGGTTTTGTGAGCTAAAATGCCAATAGATTTTTCTCCCACGAATAAGAGAAATCAAAGCATGGATCACAAAATCTGTACTGTTGTTCAGTAAATAAGTCGTTCTGATAAATCTTTACTCTTCCCTGTAAAACAGAGACGTGGGGTAGGAATCAAGTTCAAACAATAGGCCTTTTCGTTTCTCTATAATTAAGGTGTTTGATAGTGCTGTTGCGGATCACGTTTAGGTAAAACACATAAAGCTAGTGTTTGGTTAGATATGATTCACATTTTTTTATTACTATAGAACCCACTAGAAATTGAGACTAAACCTCAGTTTTGAAAAGCAATCCAAAATTGCTTTTAACACCTCATTCTCGCCTCTCTGCCCATTAAAAAAAATAGCCACACAAATATTATGGAGAAATAACTGTTGGAAAAAATTAAAAAACAACCCTTAGAAGATCTGAAAATCTTGCCCTAGCACCATAGTTGTTTACCATTGTTGAGATCTATCATCTCCTTCCTAAATTTTTTCAGCCTTGTTATTTCCCTCTGTTTTGTTCTCTCCTCTTGATCTTCTCTCCAACTTGCTTCCTCCTATTTTCTTGAGATTACCTTGTTAGATTCGACTTACAAAAGGTAATTTTTAGTGATTTTGTATGCTCATTCATCATAGAATAAGCACTGTAATCATTTTCTCTTCTTTTTTTTCAAATTCAAATATGATATCCCCAAACCCCCTTCTTTATTCTTGTTCAAATCAAAACAAATTTAACTTAGATTTATCTATAATGTTTCTAACAATGCTTTCTCTTTTTTTTTTGCATAAATATACGACAGATCTATGTTGGGAAACTGAAACAAAAACAACTAAAGGTGTTGAGAAACTTGTTCTGGTAGCAAACACAGACTGTGAGTTTCTTCCTTAGATTAATCTCCATCCAAATATTTGTTTTAATTAACTAGAAATTTTAATTTGTGTGATGCTTGATTTTTTTATTTTGATTATGATTAATTGTCGGTATTGTTAATCTATATTTCTTTAGTAATGTATATCTTCCTTAAATAAACTATTGCACTCACATGCAACCGAAATAGATTGTTTACCATTGCGTTTTACAATTCATATTCAAACTTGTTCTTAAAGTTAGGTAATTTTTTCTTTTTATATATTTTTTCTTTTTTGTATTAACTCATGTTTGATGGAGTTTTGTATGTTTGATGAGTTTATTGTTTATAATAGGAAATAAAAGTAACATGCCCTCTGTCGCACGTAAACTGCATCGCGACGATCATCCTTTCGGATCGGGATTGTAGAGAATTGTGTGGGTGGAAATGGTAAGAAATTCTTGTCTTTTATCAGTAAAAAGAGGAATAGGAGTCGCTACCTAGTATTTTGGTCATTAAAACCCTAACTGGTCTTAGAATCTGGGTAAGGTAACTGATTGTGTAAAGGAAAGGTATTAGCATTCCTAGTACGTCTTATCTAAAGCAAGTTGCATTGTTTATTTGTCTGATATAAACTAAAGAAAAGTTGTATTTTCTAACCGTTGATTTGTCTAAGGTTTAAGAAAAGTCATTCTCGGTAAAGAGTTTCTTATCTTATCAAATTAAAAACCTAACCGTTTTAAAGCCAACATAAAAAAAAAACTATTTTTTATTTAATATCAGGAATATGTCTTACGTATAAGTTCATAAACTCATATATTAAAAGAAACAAAAAACATTATTTTTTATTTTAATATCAGGAATACGTCTTACATATAAGTTCATAATCTCGCATATTAAAAGAAACAAAATAAAAAGTTCTTGGTATTTTTGAAAGGTAAAAAATCCTTTGAAATTTTACAAACTTGTTGTAAAATACATGTAATATTTTTAAAAAAACATGTCAATATTTTAGATTTTTACAAAAAACATTGCTAAAATAAATTTAGGATTTTTAGCCATATGCAAGAAAAAGAAAAATATCTTTTTATTATTTTAGGCTTTGTTTAGTAAAAACTTATTTTTCTTTGTAATAAAACTACCAAAAATAAACTTATATGGTGTTTGTCAAACACACCCTTAAACCCAAAAACCCTTTAACAAAAAATATGACAAACCAAACAGAGTGTTAAACCCTTTAACCTAATTGTTTTTACCGAACCCGACTGGGTTGACATGAAATTTTTGGTTCGCCCATAAACCGAACCAAAAATCCAAGTTTGACTAAAAAACAACCTAAAAAAACCAAAACCAAAAAATTAAATTAAACATCCAAAAAACAAAAAAAAAAACTTGAACAAAACGGATCAAACGTCAAAAAAACATGAAGAATACCAAGAACAATCAAGAACACTAAGGGAGCGTTTGGCTCTGCTGTTCAACCTGCTTTTCAGCGAATTTCAAATTTTTTTTTTTTTTTTTTTGCTAAAATTGAGTACGGTTTGTAACTTTTG
>Ga0307511_10002097_pt1 | contig 20889 bp, 20 predicted proteins | sample 13_EM_MG_FD_200266 | JGI IMG/M metagenome (GOLD analysis project Ga0307511, IMG submission 200266) | Populus trichocarpa ectomycorrhiza microbial communities from riparian zone in the Pacific Northwest, United States - 13_EM | ecosystem: Host-associated > Plants > Roots > Unclassified | place...
GGATCCGGGATGCGTCCTTGGCTGGGATGCGAGAATACGGTAAATCTTGTTCTCGTTGCTCTTGCAGGTACAATCGGCTACGATAAACTTGAGGGCCACGTATCGGCTACGAGACGGGAGGATCGTTAGCGGCTGGGCCGACTGCGATACGAATGTGAAGCCCGGGTTCGGACCATAATAACTCACGTCTGAATGGTCGATTGGATGTCGCGTGCGAGCCAAACTGTGGAGTAGGTGCCGTATCCAAGTTTATTAATCACCTTGTACCTCTCGCAATAGACGTCCCCAAGGTGTACTGGATGATATCCTCCAGGTAGATAACCTTGAGGGGCCTCCAAACCCTCGCCAGTCAGGAAGTAAAAGTCATCGAGTGTGAGGGGTTCCATTGAGGCTCCGTGGTGCCAGTATGCTCGTCGGTGAAAAAGCAGGCGAGGAGCAGCCCCTGCAGGTTTTATGAAGAAATGCCTTGGATGTACAGGGGGGACATACACCACACGCGGTTGACGCGAGAAGAAAGTGGTTGGAAAGATCACCGTGACCTGGAGATATTCCTGCGTCAGCAGGATCCCACACTCACACGGTCGAAGTAACCTGGCTCGAACTCAGGACCGTATTGGGAGTTCTGGGCTTAGCGGTTGGTAACAGTTGGTCGATCGACTCGATCGGGCCATAACACGCCCGTTCGGGCCCCCTTTTGTTTTTGCCGAGTTGCCTTGTCCGTTCCACATGTGACACGGGTGGCTTGTCTCATGAAACACAGGAACACCCATTACTGCTGTCTTCTGGTATTGTAACGCTGCGACTCGTCCTGTTTCCCCATCATACGCCGGTCAAGGGGGTTGAAACCCGTGCCGTGCTCAGGGGCCAGGTGTTGATCGTTACTTGCCACCCCTTCGTGGGCCATAACCCACCCGAGCCCATCCCCGGTATGCGACCGTTCGATCTTATTCATTGAACGGGTTCGGAGAAATATGAACCAAAATTGATTTCAGGTCTGTCCTCGTCTGGCACCCAGTCCGTTCTTCGAAATTGAACCCGCTCTGCTGGCTTTTTGTTCGGTCTGCTACAACGGCATGAAAGTTTCACCGACAGACCTACGGCCATCGAAAGATGCGGTTCGACTGTCCTCGTAGCGTCTTCTGATTGACCTTCCCCATCTGCAGCATCACCCTTGACAGAAACCCCTTCTGCCATTTGCGAAGAGCTTCAGCGGTTACAGTGACAGCCTTTGCGGAACTCTTGCAAGATGGATGCAGATGTGAGGTGCATCACTGTAAAAGGTTCGCCCCCAGGCAGCAAACAAGATCTATCTGGGTTTTGTTAATACACAAGCCTCAAAAAGTCAAGATCGCTCACATCAGGAAGTCCGTAGGAGCTGCTAAACAAATATGACGACTGGTTGTCTCGATGACGAAATGAAGCACAAGCGCTACAGGGCATCCTGTTGAAACAATCCAAGACTGTATACCCTCGTGCGCCCCACGCGAGATTCCTCGGCCAGGTGGTACCTCACCAGAAGGGAATTTTCCGGGTACAGTGTGTGTCATAGTGGGCGGACTTCTGAATGGCGTTGGAGATTATGGAATAGCGGCTGACTGAAAGAATCTCTTTCAAGGTCCATGTGAATTTCGGCGCATTGGACTGAAACGTGCACTAGCTATTGGTTGGCGCAGGGAAGTTCGAGATAGCGGAAGGCAGGGCTCAATATAGCAGACCCTTCGCTTAGCTTGTGCTCAGTGAAACGCCCCCGGGCGTCTTTGGAGCAGGAAACTAGACACCATGAGAGACGATACAGAACTCCTCGACGGGAGACTCGGGCCTACCTGAGGCCAAAGCCCGACGAAGCGGTATTCCTGCTGCCTCTACTAGGCGATTTTTGCGCACAACAATATCTGCATGTGCCAGACTCGTTTCGCTGGGACCGAGCGCTAGATTAGGAGAGTGCACTGGAAATCGGTACATGGAAGTATACGCACCTCCCGTATTACATTGAATCGGTTATCTTCCACCGTCCTTGTTGACTATGCCAGTTGCGGCAATCCGAACTGCAGCTGCGGTGATGAGTACGTTGCTCGACACTACGTTCGTCACGTAGACGGTAGAGCTGATGTCCAACAGCTGCACGTGCCAGGGCCCCATGTGCAATTGCTAAACGCACACATCGGCAAGGCCCATTATGTCACCCCCCCCCCCCCCCGTGCTTTCCAATGTACCCCAACCTCTGAATAGCCCTGTAACAAACAAATAAACCCTTGCGGTTTTCCCTTGTCCCCCTGTGCGATGAGTCTCTCCCCCACACGCTCCGGCGGGTTCATACTGTTCGATCAGCAATCATTTCCGGAGATCCCGATAAGTGGAAGTGACTTGGTCCACCATGTGTGCCGGAAACCTCGTATACAAGTTGGTACTTATCATTTGCGAATTCCGAATTGTGTCACAAACCTTCCTAGGCAAGCCACGCTCGCAATTCATTCCCCTCAGGACGGAAGGTAAGAGAGTAGTATGGGAACGGTACCTCTCTCTGAACAACCCCAAGCAGCCGTTGAAGCCTTGAGGGCCGTACTGACACCCGACGTCGCGAAGTGAGCGGAAGGGATCGAATCACACCATCGAACATAAGGTGTATTGAGTGTGTCGACGGCAAATAAGAGATGTAGGGCAGGAAAGCACGTATTGAGTACCACGCGTATATGATCGATACCAAGGCGTGAGTTCACGATCCACAAATCGTGAGTGTGTAGGAGGAAGGGGGAACTAGGCGCGGCTCACTTCAGTCCCTCCCGACAGTCTCTTTATACGACTCCGACCCTTCTGCGACATTAATAACTCGCCCACCTCCCAATTCTCCTATATAAACCCGACGTACAACATCGTCACCCCCCACACTAAAGTTGGGGCCCAATGGGGGAACGTAACGCTTTGTTCCTTGAGGATATATAACAAGTAGAAATTATTATTAGAGGACCCTCTCAGCTGCTTCATACGCCCTTGGCCGTGGCACCTCGGGCATCGGTCCCCTGCAAGGAATGGCCAGGCCACAAATCTCCCAGGGAGGTTTACGATCACTCCATGCCTTCGCCGCTGCTAGAATCTGAGTCGTCTTCGGTGCTACTAGAATCCGACTCTGGTGCAGGTCCGGGTAGGATGGCCACATCCGATGCACCTACAAACCATGGGTCGTTCAGGAGATCTGACACACTCGGTCGCCGTAGTGGATCAAATACGAGGATCTGTTGAAGTAGCTGAATCAATCCGGGTGTGTCGTCAATCTTCGATCCCGATTGGATCATCTGCTCGAGGGAAGCGCTGTAAGTGGTGAAGGTATGCGATGCCCCTATGGATTCCATTGTAAATCAAGGGCCTTTTACAAGTAACCTGACATACCCAGCGAGACTACCCATTCCTCGGGAAGTGGCCCAAGTGTGGCCGTTAGTTGCTCCAGCGCCTCCAATTGATCAAAGGCAGTCCAGTCCACCGGAGGCCCTGACGTGGCCAGCTCATAGATCTTTCGTAGCGTCAGCCTTGTACCCTAGTGTTGATCTCGTAGACACTCACTAGACATCCCAGCGACCAAACGTCCACCGCCGGCCCGAATTCAACCTTGGGCGGCGTTGGAAAATTGTTGAGGAGCCCCTCCGGGGCCCGAACTCGGAATGGAGTATGCAGTTCCTGAGGCGCCTCGGTGCTGACGAAAGCTACGGAATCTCAACGCTTGGTGACACGGTCAATACCATCGGGACAAACCTTCTCCCAAGTCGATTATCCTTATGCGGAGGTCATCTCTCTTTACGCCCTTCGCCGGATTCCTGGAGAAAACAAAGTATTTTGGGAGCGAATCGGTTTGACGCGCTCCGTCTCGAACCAATACCGGCACAGTTTTCGGTAAGCCTACGGTCCTCATCGCTTCTCCCTCAGACTTCCCGTCAAGATCGGGGATCTCGAGCGCGATGTTACCCCTGTGTAAATCTAGGTTGCATGTGTAAGCCGTCGAACGGTTGACAGAAAGGTTGATTGACCTCCATGAACCACCCCGCAATCGTGGAGGAAAGAGATTCCAAGCGCGATTTGATGAGTGAGAGGTTTAATCGCCCGACGGATTGCGGACGAATCATAGTCGTACATTGTGGAAAGCTGAGGCCCCATGACTTTGAACGCCAATACGTCATGTTTTCCGTTTGGGTCATGTACTTCAAAATGATCCAAGGGAGCGAGGACGTGATCGGATCCGGGATGTGTCCTTGGCTGGGATACGAGAATACGGTAAATCTTGTTCTCGTTGCTCTTGCAGGTACAATCGGCTATGATGAACTTGAGAGCCACGTATCGGCTACGAGACGGGGGGATCGTTAGCGGCTGGGTCGACTGTGATATGAACGGTCGCGAGAATAAGCCGGGAGTCTGTCCACAATAACTCACGTCTGAAGGGTCGATTGGATGTCGCGTGCGAGCCAAACTGTGGAGTAGGTGCCGTATCCAAGTTTATTGATCACCTTGTACCTCTCGCAATAAATGTCCCCAAGGTGTACTGGATGATATCCTCCAGGTAGATAACCTTGAGGGGCCTCCAAACCCTCGTCACTCAGGAAGTAGAAATTATTGAGTGTGAGGGGCTCCATTGAGGCTCCGGGGTGTCAGTATGCGTGTCGGTGAAAAAGCAGGTGAGGAGCAGCCCCTGCGGGTTTTATGAAGAAATGTCTTGAATGTACAGGGGGGACATACACCACACGCGGTTGACGCGAATACCAGTGGAAGAAAGTGGTGGGAGAGATCACCGTGACCTGGAGAGATTCCTGCGTCAGCAGGATCCCACACTCACATGGTTGAAGCAACCTAGCTCGAACTCAGGATCGTATTGGGAGTTGCGGTTGATCGACTCGATCGGGCCATGAAGGCGGCTTTGGTGGATATCTCCCCTCTTCCTTCCCCACGGTTCCGCTTCCCAGCTCAGACCCCCTTTGGTTTATGCCGAGCTGCCTCGATGAAAACACAGGAACACCCATTACTGCTGTCTGCTGGTATTGTACCTCTGCGACTCGTCCTGTTTCCCAGCATGCGCCGGTGGAGGGGGTTGAAACTCTCGTCGTGCTCGCTGATCGGTGCCCGCGACACCCTCAAGATCACGTTTGATCTCGGACTAAATGGATGCCCTTTAGATAATAAGCACGCAACTGGGTTCCGTCAAGTCTATCCAGGTCTAGACCGTGTTGCCTAGGCCGGAACTATCGGGCGGGCAGGTTTACTGTACTGCGCGTCCCTTTCCTTTCCTCCTGATCGAACTCGAAGCCTTGGGCGGAGGGCCAACCGGTGGAACCTGCGGATTCCGACGCAGCTCCACTTCCCTCGACCGCCACAGCGAACCAGCGAACTGAGGGGTCAGGTGTTTGTCGTTACTTGCATTCGCCACCCCCTCGTGGGTCATAACCCACCCGGGCCCACCCACGGTATGGCAGACCGTTCGATCTTATTCGTTGAGGGGGTTTGGAGAAATACGAGCCACAGGTGATTTCAGGTCTACCATCCTCTAATACTCGGTCTATTCTTCGAAATTGGGCCCGCGCCGCTGGGTTTTTGTTCGACCTGCTACAACGGTATGAAAGCTTCACTGAAAGTCCTCCCTCCTGCAAACTGGATCTTGATTTCGATTCCTAAACGCCTCACTTTACTAGACCGATGCTACTACTCAAACTACTGGAGAGGAGGTATATCGTCACACCTTTGGGAGGTGGCTCTACAACGAAGGCCTGTGTACATTTGAATTATTGTAGCTGGAGTACTACATGCCCAATTCCGTCCAAGCGATAGGCCGGGTTCAACTGCGACGCGCTTGTGAAGATCGCCGTAACGGCGTGGTTGTACTTCATACGAGAAAATATCCACAAGTTCGCCTTTTTCACCAGGGTACCCAGTTGTACGGTTTGGTTTACGAGTCACCAAGATCCCAAAAACTGTATTATCATTATAGATATACAATATGAAAATACAACCACCTAACGTCGCCGTCGCGCTCGAGGTGGGGTATTAGGTCGGCTGGAGGGTAATGGTACAGTCTGAACTACAACCGGCGGCGGTGCTGTCTCCTCGTACGGCGTTTGTTCATAAGTCCCGGGTGTCTGCTCATGGCTGACGGGCTGATAATACCCGTACATCGGGGTCCCGTAACCCGGCGTTGGTGTAAAGTAAGCTCCGGGCGGGTAATGTGATTGAGCGTAGTGGAAAGAGCTGGAACTGGAATACATCGGATTGGGGTACCCGTGATCTGGATGGATCCACATCCCGGAAGAGTTGGGATCCCAATATCCCTGCGGTGGTTGGTGTTTCGACGTGTATGAGGGTGATGGCGACCCCCAACCTTGGTCCTGGTCAGGACCCTGCGACGTAGAAGCCTTGGGCCCTGGGATGTCTTCATCGAGAACCTTTCCCTCAATGATGCCTCCCTCTTTCTGTGCTTCAGCAGAGACGGTTTTATCCGTCTCGCTCAGCCCAGGTTGGGAAGGTGTCTGCCCTTCAATGACCCGCGGGGGATCTCCCGTCGGGGTTTCTGGGACGTCAAAAACTTTCCACGTCCCAGGAATAAGAGCGATTGGCAATAACCAAGTCGCCGTAAGGGTTACGCCGTAACCTGTAAACAATCATACCAAAGGTGGGCTCGTAAGAATAATCGTTGGCGTACCTCGATCAAAAACCCTGATAGCGGACCAGCTCCAGGCGATAAACCCGCCAATATAACCAAGTAAAGGTACCAGACCTCTAAGCAAACTTAAGGCGAGCTGGAATTGAGGAGGTATCAGCGCCACCGGGACGTGATCCAATAACCACTTGAGGGCCGAGGTAATCATGGCTACGCATGAAACGGATGAGTCGCTCCGTGTGTGGTGTATCTAATCAAACAGTACCTGCGCGTTTAGCAGCCTCCAGTTGTTTGCCGTTTAGTACTTCGAGGACGGGTGGGGGGAGATAGCTAGCAGGGAAACCATGAGCAACAGAATCGTCATTTTGGAATCCACTGACATCCTGTAACCCCACCACATCGTTTGTAATGAAATCTTGGTTGGGGAGGGAACCCACACAAGCTTCTCGCTCTTCTTCTTGAGCTTCCGCTCCTCGCTGGCTTTCGCCTCCGCCTGCTTCTTCTCCTTCGCCTTCTGCTCCGCGCGTTTTCCTTCCTCTGTCTTAGACCACGGCCATCGAAAGATACTCTTTGGCTCCGTCCCTGTAGTGTCGTCCGGCTGACCTTCCCCGTCAGCAGCATCGCCTTCAACAGAAGCCCCCTCAGCCGTCCGTGAAGAGTCCTCCCCCCTGTCACCATCAGCAGTGGGTTGGTGCGTCTCACCCTCCCTCTCGTCGTCGCCCTCGTCACTCTCTTCGTCAATACCATCGATCGTATGGGCCTGGTTAAGGGGGCTTCGGTGACTCTCGGCTATCATCCGACCCCCCTCATCGAAAGAGACGTATTCTGTCTCGGCGATCTCGACGAGTGAATCCCTCTGCGGTATCAAAGGGGAACAGAGCATCAAGCTCGATCCATCCTCCGCGACCTCCATTCCATGATCACCCTGCCCGTCGTCCCCGTTCACTCCGCCCTCCGGAGGGAGTTCGTGGTTTCTTGCCATCGGAGACTGCAGCCTCTCCAACATCGAGAAAACCGACGGTTGGCCGGGAGTCGGAGAGTTCATGAGTCTGGGTGAATAGAGAAACGAGAGGAAGCGTGAATCGACCATGGGACTGAGTTGGCTGGCTGGGCTCCGCACTGGAGATTGTGGGAGTGTTCGTATATCGCCAGGTGTTGTTGGCGTAATCGGAGATTCGAGGACCATTGGTTGGTACATTGCAGTAGGAGTGGAGGAGATAATGGAATGTATTCTCTGTGCCAGCGACATTGGTGATGGCTGCTCCTCCTCGCTGAGCGGGGTTGGATCCGACATCCCCTCAGGCGGTGTTATCAGAGTCGTCGGCATCGGGGACACGGCTTCGAGCTCATCCGCTGCAGAGGACGGGGATCTGGACAAGGTTGGGGATGGACTCGCGTGTTCGGTCGTTACGCTCGGCTCTCGTGCTAACCATCTTGAAGGCGGGAATTCTTCAGGGCCTGTCGTCTTTGTCCTCGCGTGCCTCCAAAAGCGCTGCAAGGGGGTGGGTGACGCGACGCTCTCTGCATCATCTTCGTCCTTGGTCTGCGTCCGTTCGTCGTCGATAGGTGAATTGGATCGCGGCGGTTGTGGTTCCACGTCAGGATCAGGTGGTATCGCGGAGGGTTGGGTGTCCGGCGTACCGAATGACCGAAAGAGATGTCGTAGCCCAACGAAACGAGGTGTCGGCGCTGGCGTAGGTTGGAGATCAGATGGCTGGTCGTCGTCTTTCGGGGACATCGCCGGAGAGCCCCCGGTGTAATGAAAGCGGGACGAGGTGAAGAGTATAGTTTATGATGTGCACGCAGCCATCCCTCTTATTTCGGCCAGCAACGAGGCTTCCGCATATGTCATCGTCACGTGACGATCGCCCCGCCAACCACCCCCGCAGGGGTTTCCTTGGTAGCCCACCGAGCACGCGAACTGATGGAAAAATAACGATAGGGCCGACAAGCGGCAGAGCCCACGACCTCGGAAACTCAATTACCCCCCGCTGTTCTTCGCCTTTTTTTGACTTTTGACGTGTGGCGCAACGTCCAAGACATTTATCCCATCAGCATTGTCGAGGCACATAGGCCCACTGTGGCTGAGTATGTTTTACGATCATCGCCGTGGAACCGAACTAATCCATATGACAGACGGCTTCTCAAATGGGCCAGTCACCCGGACAACACCTCAATCAAGACTCCAAGGGGCGGGATACTCAACGTCGCACTGGCAGATCCAGCATCGTTGTACTTTGACACGGCCACTGGGTATCTCTCTTCACGAGAGGAACAGACCTGGGTGGTCAGCACTCTTCTTGGCGAGACCGAATTTTACAACAACACCGGGAACATCCGTCAAATATCGATTACGCCGTTTAGCCACGGGTGGTATCGCTTCGCGGCAGTCCTGGGGGAGGTCCTTGGGAAGACAGTGCTCTACTTCCAGTCATGGGAAGGGGGAATTACCTTCGGTACCAATCGTTTCAACGGCTCGGGTGAAAGCGTTGGAGGGAGACGTCGAACACCAGGTGCCCCTCCAATCTCGGGAAGCGTATTGACCAAAGGCGCTGAAAGTAGGTCCCCTTCCCTCAAGCACATTCATGGCTAAACTGACCGTTGGCAGTCCCCGTTTTCGATGGCCGGACAAAATTCCAGTTGAGCAAATATTGGGATAATCCTTACACGGATGATGTTGCGAAAGGTTCAACGGTAATGTTGCTATTCAGTATCAAGCAAGGTACGCTGCCCCCTGGATTGGCGGGTACCCACGGTTTGCCGCCAGTCAAGGTCGCGGTGTACCTGAACATCCTCGGCATCGTTGTTCTTGCAGAACCATCTGAGACTTTCAGTGAAGTCCCATCAGGTGAAACCGCGAACGACGTCGGGATTGATCGCATCTCAGAATTGCACGATGACAAATGCGAGAAGGAGGGAAAAGACCCGTTGATATAATCAGCTTGGACACAATGTCTTCACAATATGAATTTTTTTCTCCCTCTGCAACAGGGTCGTGGACCCGACGAATCATATTCTGGACTGGACCAAAAACCGTTGGCTCAACATTTTTTCTCTACAACGGGGGACTTGAATCCAACGGACACTAAACCGGGAATGTGTCGTGGGTAAAAACGATTTCAAATTTACCAAAATCTTAGGCTGTTGCGCTAGGATTTGATCGAACAAAAAACAAGAACCCCCTCCCTTCGGTCGTGGGGATAAACGTGAATTGTTGAAGAACGGACGGGTGGCTACTTCTACAAGTTACATGGCAATACAAGTATTTTTGTAACGGGCAACGCAATAGGTTTCAAGGCACAACGATACTCTCAGTCCAAGACTCGTCACTCCCCCTGGTGAAGAAGGTTCGCTGGTTCGGCACGACGCCCATCTGAACCCAATCGACAAAAGTGGGTTCGACCAGGACGAGGGCGAAGTTTCCCAGGGCCTCCTTGACGAGCTTCTTCTCCTCTTCGTTCTTAGCTCCTGTAGTAGTCGGAACGGATTTCGGCCACTTCTCCCCTTCCTCGTATCCACCTTTCAAGGGGCTCCCAGGTGTGGGACGACACCAACTGGCTCTCATGTGATCGCTGAGGCTATCGAAGACCTGAACCCGTTTAGCCTCCCAGTTGAAACCTCCCGCCGAGAGCCTTTCGAACGCGATATTCCCTCCAGAAGCCCTTCCTGAAGAAACAGCTCAACAGGATCAATTTGGCAATGAAAAATGTGAAACTCCTTCGTCTGGGAGGCTGCTCCCATGGTTACCCATGGTTTCACACCCTTGGGAGTGAATATGACTAGGTACCTCTGGGCATCCACAGGAACTAGCTTATTGACATGAGCCAAGCTGGTTGGTTGTATATCGTGGCCCTCCGCGTCAGATGATACATGAAACGCGAGGAGGGTGGGGGGTCCTTCGGAGTCGCGGCGAATTAGGGTCCACGAGTCAACGACAGGGGTGTTGGCGCTTCGAGATCGGAAGTAGGTACCAAGCTCGCAAGTGCGTACAGTTTCTTCGTCAACAAGATGTTCCTCCATTCTGGGTAAAGTGAATTGTTCCTCGCAATCATTGGCGATGTAGTTTCTACCCCCCGGAGAGGTGTTGGCATGAAGAGGGGAGAGGTTGAGAATTCTCCCTTCCCTAAGGTACTGATGCGCCCGGTACTTGAAGATCATCCCGGCGGAGGCGGCTGTGCTTTTGTCATTTCGCAACACCCCATGTAACCTCCTCAACCGCTTGATATCGTCCTTCAGAATTCGCTTGCAACATTCTTCGAGGACGTATTGGGAGATAACTTTCCTCTCGGGTTCGGTCCTGTCGCTTGGCATTGGACCCATGGACATCAGATAGGGGGAGCTATAAGGGGAATCATCGGCAGATAAGAGCAGTTTGCGGAATTTCTTGGCAGATAGCTTCTCGATTTCGGAGATGACCTCTTGACCGTATGTATCAACCGTGTCGGCAAATGCGAATAGGTTCTTGAGAGATGCGCCATATGTGAAATGCATGTGCCACAGTTCCTCCTCACGCAGAGCCGGTTTGATGAGCGAGCGGCTGCAGAAACGTAAATACCATGGATTCCCAGAGGTAAATCAACCTACACTTGGAGAACCTCTGAAAACGACCATAATTTCATATAGAAGAATACACTTCGGATACGCCTGGTCCATTCTTGGTCTGCGGGATGGGGGGATGCTGACTGGACGACGAAGAAGGGGCCGCCTCGGAACATCGGGGCGGGTGTGCGGAGTGCGTCATTGACGTCGACTAGAGCCCAAATCCTGCCAGATAGATTGTTGTATGACCCCAGCTTGTTGTAGGCCTCCTTCATATTGAGCCGAACAAATTCCTTCACGCCACCTTCGTGGAAAAGCAGCGCTTGTTCCGGATCGATTTGCAGGATGGTAGGGAGCTTGTAGTTAAGCCGCCGATGAAGGGTGCGCAGCAGGAGGACCGATTTTCCTAATTGAAAACTCTAAGATCCCGTTATGGCTGAGTAGGAAAGGGGCAAACCTATGCCCGGCTGGCCCGTAATCACAATATTTGATATCGCTTCATCAGGGTCGAAGGAAGACAGAATGAATCTCTCAGCTTCCTCGTACTCGGACCGGATGAGGAACCCTTCGCAATTGAAACGCCAGCAATCGTCCAGGTGGTCGGGTTTTCGCATGACATGGCGATTTTGGGGAACGACGTCGGGTAGGATCAGAGACTCGTCGATAGGGTCGGGACCTCTGACAGCTGGCTCTGATTTGTCTAAAGAACCCACGTCCGCGCCCCAAGCAGAAGAGTAGAGTTGCTTCCAACCCTCCTCGCAGGTTTCTCGGAGATAGTGGTTTGCTGGGCCCGATTTCAAAAACGATTCGATCCGTGCTTCTTGCTCGGCAGCGTAGACCTGGAGAGACTTGAGTGTGCGTGTCGAGTTCGAGCTGGACGACATGGTGGTAAGGGGGAACGTTGCTTGGATCCCATGACGTCACACGGTCGTCGCGCAGGTGCTCGACCTGTCGCCCACCGAGGGAATCCCGGATCCCTTCCTTCGTAAAATTGAAGGAAGATTTGGGAGAAAACCTCGGGGTCTCTGTGGACGGGCTTACGATATACCGAACGCTCTCGAGGTGCGAGCTTACTCCCAAGAGGAACGCGTTCGTTGCGAAAGAGCACACCGAGAAAGAAAGCAGACATGCTACGTTAATTTCATAAACCCGCCATTCTGAAGAGCTTATATTTATGGATGATCCCGCGACGAACCCGTTGACAGCATTGTCGGGGCTAACTGCGGTAATTGTTTGAATGGGCTGGCAGTCTGTTGCATTTCCAGTTCTGCCGCTCTGTCCAGCCACTAGCTGCGTCCCCCCATGCCCCCGCCCCCGATACCCCTCCCACTTTAATGGCCACCAATGCTATATCTGGAACTCGCGAGGGGGTTTAGGGGAGATCGCCCCCCACCCCCCAAGCCTACCCACCCACTAGGAATTTCCTTGGTAGCCCGCCGAATGCAAATGCTGTATCGGGGCGTTATCCGGCCGGACACACAGTAAAAGACACGAGCTGACAGAGAAAGAAACATTAATCATTGGAGAACGGACGGGTGACTGCTGCTACAAGTTATGTGACGGTACAAGTATTCTTGTAGCGGGGAACGCAATAGGTTTCAGGGAACAACAATGGCCTCAGTCCAAGACTCGTCACTCCCCCTGGTGAAGAAGGTTCGCTGGTTCGGCATGACGCCCATCTGAACCCAATCGACAAAAGTGGGTTCGACCAGGACGAGGGCGAAGTTTCCCAGGGCCTCCTTGACGAGCTTCTTCTCCTCTTCGTTCTTAGCTCCTGTAGTAGTCGGAACGGATTTCGGCCACTTCTCCCCTTCCTCGTATCCACCTTTCAAGGGGCTCCCAGGTGTGGGACGACACCAACTGGCTCTCATGTGATCGCTGAGGCTATCGAAGACCTGAACCCGTTTAGCCTCCCAGTTGAAACCCCCCGCCGAGAGCCTTTCGAACGCGATATTCCCTCCAGAATGGAAAACCCTGTTCCCAGGTTCTGGAACGATGGTCACTTTTCCGGTGAGGCGGAACTGATCATTCGTGGACTCAATCCACCAGTTGATCTGAACCGTGTCATTCGCGAGGATCTGCTCAACCTTCGGAGTGCGAATATCCGTTGTCGTAAGGAGGATAGGGAGGTGCTCGTTTCCGTCGGGTGAGATCAGCTCCCGAATGATGCACGAGCGGACCTGGGGAACAGATTTGGCTACCGTGGCCAGTTGGGAGACTATGGAAAGGTTTGGCGTCAGATCGCCTTTCATCTCGGCTCAAAGGTACCATTTTGGTGAGGGTTTTCTCGAAATATCTTCGAGAGAGCGGTGAACCAGCGTGGAAGAGACAGAGACATGGGGGATGGGAATGAGACGAATCACTTGATCGAGGTCGCCGATCAAGTCTCGACCTGAAGCCGATGTCATTGGACAGGTCGTCCCGCCCAATCAACCGACGCGCATCCTACTTATCGGTGGGGCCTGAGCTAAATAGGCGCTGTGGTGATAAGCGATCCAGATCTCACAGTAAGTTACAGCCGTACCACAGACAAACCAACGACGTGTTACATTGGCAGGGAAGCATAGACGAAGATGGACGTGGTGGGTAGAGAGCAAGGGAGCACAAAATAAACACAAGGAAAAAATCAATCAGCCAAGGCCATCAGACTGCCCCGGTACATATCTCTCCTTCCGTCATCAGCCTTGCGCTTTCCCCCGGACCTCAGTTCGTTTTTGCCTTGTTACGCTTCGCCTTACACGCGTCGCAGAACCACGACGGTTCCTTGGGAGGGGCTGAGAGGCCAACGCACGATAGGTGGAACTAGGCACGAGGTCACATCATCAGCACCAGCGATACCGAGAAAATGTTAAGAGAATCCGCACCCATTCCCCCTCACATTGCGGGTCATCGCATCCGATCATTTCTCCGTAGCTGACGCGGTTACAAATGCAATATACTCGTTCGTCCTCAGCTTCTTCCTCGCCTCCACCACCCGCGGTGCTCTTGTCCACCCACTGGTCGGCAGGTGCAGACACTGTTTGGATCAGATTCGAGCTCCCTCTCGTGTTCCAGAAGAAATTAACGCAAATGACTTACTTGCTTGAGATCGGTGGGTGGCACTGAGATGACGATCGATACGATCGTGTGGAGGATTGGAGACCAGCCATGAAACAAAAGGCGCCTACATTTTCCCACACGCTAGAATCATTGGGTCGGCCACGGTCATAACGAGGGCACTGAGAAATTCAACCGATATACATTTCTGCGGGGGAACGAAAACAGAGGGTTGGTAACCCACAATGCATAAGGCTCCCTCATTCCAGATTAGAGGCATGGGTTTTTCGAAAAGTTAACGTTCGCTGTTACGATGTAAATTAATGTAGCGACTAGCACGCAGGGTAACCGAATGTTCAAAGTAAGGGCATGGCGAATTTGAACGCCGCCCAACTGCTACCTCCCAACAAAACTACAAAAAGTGCCGTCAGCACATCTGAATCAACCGCGAATACGGAAGACAAAACGACTTACCAAGCTGAGCGACCGCGGTGACCCTTCCAGCAGCGAGCCTCTGCAAAAAAAGGTGAGCGAGGATACGGCTTTGATGATGCGGTGTGCGTACTCCTTTGGGACCGTAGCCGATATAGCCGTGGGTATACCATGCCTTGGCGAACACCCAAAGCTCAAGAGCGGCGGCAGAGTAGACGGGTTGCTTGAGACCCCAGATCATCGCCCTACAAATTCGAAAAGTGTCAGGAAGCGCGAAACGGGCCATTAAAAGCAGAAGACTAACGTCGTGAGGACAAATGGAATGCTCTCGAGGGTATTGGCGTGGGCACCTATGGAACGACGCGTCAGCTTCCGGACAATTACGCGAACGAAGCGGGAACATACGTTGAGCACAGTTGAAGCGGTGAGCAGCTTCTGACTTTTCGACTTCAGCCAGCTCGGCGTACGCTGGAGACAAAGGCCGTCGCGTGAGTTCCAACAAAACACCATAGGAAAAAAGAAAGAGCCCACCCTGAGGGTATTTAATCCCGGCCGCCCGACGGGCTATTGCGACTCTAGCCGACTGCCAAAGCCCGAGCCAAGCCGACGTGGCAGCGGCGGCGATGACCCAACCAAACCTAAGAAGGGAAAAAGCGTGAGTCAGTCCGTGATCCCGCGGCGGTAAATCCCAAGATCCACATACTGAGCGGGGAGAGTAATGGAACCAGACATGTTGCGATGAAGATGTGAGATGGCGTGTTCCCGTTCCCAGCCCGAAAGCTTTTATAGAACCCCACGGCACGGGTACGGATATCAGATGAGAATAGTCGTAAGACACATGAGGTAAGCCTCCCACGGCACCTCTATGCTCAGTAAGCACCTCACCCGACCCGCTTCGTCATGAGGTGTGCAGCGGCGACAGCAACACCCGACTCGGCATATAAACTCTTACGCGTCCTTTCGGCTGAACAGGTGCTTCGCCGCTGCGGTGATAAACGATCTCGATCACCAACTGCCAGGTGCCGACGTCAGTTGCTGCAACCTCATTAGTAAGTCAGACGACGCGTGGCATTAGCTGGAAATCGCGGACAAAGGTGGGTACGGTGGTAGGGAGTACAGGAATAAACATGGAGGGAAAAAAAAGGAAACAGTCGGAGAAATCAGGCTTTGGCATTATTTCTTCCCCCACCGGTCTTGCGTTTTCCCCCTCGGCTGGTTTTGGCCTTGTTGCGCTTGGTCTTACACGGCTCGCAGTACCACGTACCCTGGGGAGGGGTTGTAAGACCGAGGCACGGTAGGTGGAACTAGGCACACCATCACATTGTCAGCATAAGCGGTGCCAGGAGAAAGTTCGAGAGAATCCGCACCCATTCCCTCTCGCATTGCGGATCATCGCATCCGATCATTTCTCCATAGCTGACACGGTCACAGAAACAGTACTTTCGCTCGTCCTCGACCTCTCCTTCATCTCCCCCACCCGCAATGCTGTCAGCCTGTTGGTCGACAGGCGTAGATGCTGTCGGTATGCTCAAGTTTTGAACCTGGATCGGATTCGAGCTGCCTCTTGCGACTGGCATCCCAGGTCCCTCCAACTGGTTGCTCGTTACCGCCCACTCTGCTCCTGGGAGAGGATGATGACCGTTCGCGTACGGCAACGGCAGCGAAGGATGCATAGAGGACGAGTTGGGCGGTTGGTTCGTGTACATATCCCGAGAACCTCGAGAGAGCTCGTATTGGTCTGTGGGGCCGGAGGGGACGGTGACCATCCTTGATCGTTTGCTGCCATTCGTAGGGGGGAATGCCCCATTACGAGGACCACCCTGTGGCTGTCGTGATGACTGATTCGGTTGGACGTGCGAAGCAACGGACACGAGCGATTCTGCTGGCGATGCGGCACTAATAGAACGCTCAGTCGCGTTGGGATGAACCAATGTCGTGCCTGACGTACCGTCTTCCCCCTCCCCCTCCGCGTCCAGAGTTTCGTGGCCTCCCGTTGAGCATATCAACGACCCTGTCCTTCCTTGGCGTCCTACTGGGTCCAGCTTCTATATCGTCGTCCCTTCCACCACCTCGTTTCTTCTTTTGCGTACTGGGATCGTTCGCGTAGTAGTTGTTATTTTCGTTCCGATTGCTCGTCAGATTGCCTCCCCTACGTTGCCTCCTCCCAGTCTCGACGTTTTGGGGCGGATAAGACTTGGAGGTGACATGAGGGTAATAAGTCGTCCTGTTGAGGACCGAAGGGTCAAAGTTTGGAAGGTAATGCAACAAGTCGATGAGGTGGTTCTTGTGGTTGCGCAAGTTGTCAGCGGCAGCGCTCGCAACGCGAATCTTGTCTTCCCCGCCGAGTTTGAGCCTGTTAGCTTCGTCGCCAATCTCGGTGAGGAGCCAAAGCCTGTCTTCAGGGGAGGCCGTCCGGTCTTCTATCATCTTCGTGAGCTGGTTAATTTTGGCGGTGATGAGAGACATGGAGGATGAGAGGACTGCATCGAGTTCGCGGAGGTCGGCAAAGTTCCTGGAGAGGTCAAGAGGGAGGGAATCGAGCGAATGCGTGTACTCTGCAAGGAGAGCCAACGAGTACGCCGTCGTTGGATCAGCCATAGTGAATATGTGGCCCACGGGAGCGGAAGGGATCTCCGGTCATCCGGTTTTCGGTTTCCCTCTCGTAACGTCACGTGAATGCCCTTCCATATTTGGAGGAAGCAGATAAGGCCGGCAAGCAGCAGAACCCGGTGCTGAGGAGATGGAGATAAAACCCGCGTTAGGTCAGGTTGTTACGAAGCGCCTACCTGTAAACCAGTTTAGGAGTAGGAGTCACTTGAGCACCGTGCTCGCGGCTGCACGAACCGCGGGAGCAGGTGCATGATGAATTTTGTCCCGTTTGGCCCGTCAGAAGGTTGGCATCGTGCACTTTCGACGAATGACGTCATCCCACTCCGTTTCCTCAGCTAGCCGTTCGAAAAGCGTGACACTGCTGACAGGAATCAAATAAAAAATAACTCCTCCCCAGCAATTGCGCGTGGCCGTTGAAGATCCGTAGATCACTTCCGAGCGGGGATAAACAAGTGCAAACAAACAAGCAATGAAACACACGGTACACATTCCCTCACATCAACCCTCCTGGACTACAATGACACTCGAGGATCTCGTCCAATACATCCACGATCAGGCCTCTAAAATCAACGGAAACCCGGGTTGCTTCACTGAATCTGGGCCAAACTGGGCCGCACTCAAAGAGTCTCTTTGGGGCAAGGGACTGACTTCCCCGACGTTACCACCCTTGGTGGTGCAGAATTTCGCATCATCGGAGGATGGTGAACCTCTTCCAAACGTGGCCCCCACTACTCACCCGGTGATGGAAGTCCCCGAAAGCATGCCCCGCGTCTGGGGTTTGAAGAACAAACAGATACTGGTGCGCTCTGAATACGTGGAAGCCTTGGAGGCAGTCCTTTTAGCGAACGCGGCAGACGCGGATGCCTTTCTGGTCACCGGACAACCCGGAATCGGTCGGGCCTCTCACACTCCATCACTCTGCAGAAACTGACCCCTAAACAGGAAAATCCGTTTTTCTGATCTGGCTTCTCATGCTGCGACTAGCTCTCAGACTCCCGACAGGGTTGCAAACCGAGGAGACCACCGTGCTCCTCTTCCATGAGGGCGGTGTTTCCGAGTTTCAACACATCGACGATCCTAGTTACTTCGAGGGGCTATTCCCAACCTCCGGTCCCGCTGGTAGAATCTGGATTCTCGTCGATTCCAATGACCGTCTCTTCAAACCGGCACCGATATTCCGCATGTGTGGAGGGCCTTTCTTCGTTGTCGAAGCGGTGTCTGCTTGTCAGAAGCGCAAAGACTGGACCACCAGGCTTTTGGCCGACCTCTGGTACATGAAGATCTGGTCGTTTGCTGAGGTTCTGCAGCTGTAAGTGACTCAGTCCTCCACGGGCTCACAACGCTTACATGCTCCGCAGTCACCCGTTCCTACGTTCACCTGCTGGCCGTTGCACACAACAACAACTCTGGTATCTATATACCACCTACGGAGCATCCACCAGGGCATTGGTTTTGCACGCTCGCAATCCGGAGCTGTACGAGGCACTCCTCCGTAATCAGGTCCAGCAGATGAACTCCGAAGCCTTACGACACGCCTTCCAGTCCCCAGAGGCTGACGAATCATCTCATCTCATCATGGTGATCGACCCTCTACCAGATTCGCGCCGCAGGTGTACCAAGAGGATCGCTTCGCGGCCAGTGTTCGAGATACTATGGGAGAGACATCTCAAGCTCCGACTCTCTGAGTAGCGCTTCCACTACGATCTTTATCAGAGCAGTCTGAACACAGCCCGGGGGCTTTTGAAATCAGGATGCATGAACTGCTAAGGCAGGGTGGTCTTGCTAAACTGTTCCAATTCATCGTTTGTTTCTGCAATTGCCCCTACACTTCTGTGGTATTCGTGATAAGGAGGGATACCGCTGAGCAGAACGAGGGAACTCTCTCAAATGATTATTTCCAACCCTACACCCAGGGGCAGCGCAGGTTCTAGAGCAGTCAGCCGAGACATCGAATACCCTGCAACGAGTTAGCCAGGCTGCATATCCAGGTCAACCCAACCGCCACTGAAGAACAATGGTAACATCGCAATCGCGAACGATGATGCAGCGAAGAGAGCGGCCATAGCGACCAATGTCGCGAGTCCAGACATGTTATCGCCGTTTTGTGCTCGAGGTCGTTTGATTGGTCGTCTGAGTCGGATTCTTATTCGTCGTTGTCGGTGTAGAGCCCACAATCGAACCTTGGTGATCACAGTCTCTTTCGAGGAAAGGGCGAGAGTGAACGCGTCCGGTGGATCCACGGTTACACTCAACCTCAATCAACCCACGACGACCGATGTCCGAAGCCAAACACAGTCTGTGTATCTTCGCCCTGCTCCTCGCCAAGCAGGGTGTTACCAACATCACCAGCGGGACAGGGAGGGGTGAGAGGACCATACTCAACACTTAGAGTCCCGGCCCGGGTGATACTATATGTCGTGGTGCTCGATGATAAAAAATACGGTGCTAGTTGCTACAAGTTATCTAGGTATACGGCTACGTCACAGATACAGGACAAAACATCATAAAACCCGGGGTACATGAGGTAAAGGAAAGGAAGGTCATGGGGATGGTATAAGACAGTGTGCATGGGGAAATGAGCGTTATGGGATGAGGGATGGCGTGTGGGTGTGGGTGGGAGTAAACCAACGAGAGGGTATCAATTCCTCTTCCCAAGGACGTTCCTCAAAGTGAACGTTCCGCCATAGTTGGAGGGGGCATTCGGCACAATATTCTGCGACGAAGAAGGCATGAGGACCTTCCCAAACATTGAGCTGATCGGAGGAGCCGACTGGTGAAACCCAGCAAAAACGTTCGGTGACGTAGGTCCGGTCGGGAAGAATCCGACCTTGGGAGAAGATGGCTCGTAGTTGTATGGAGACATTGGGGTATGGTGGGGTGGTGATATTAGTCGTTGTGTAGTGGTAGGTTATTGGGGTTTGGGTTTGTGTGGTGTGGTAGAGTGTGTGTACCGTGTGGTGATCTGTACCCGGTCGCTACGCCCACTGCCGTCGTCGGGATATGGAGATTGAGAGATGGGGAAGACTCTGGTTCTCCTTTGTCTGAGGAGGGCTGCAGAATGAAATGGTTCGCGTTATTGTTCTCCTTTTTGTATCCTTCCACTCCCCCCGCTTCGAACGAACCGGCCCCCTCAGCCTGTTGCCCTCCTTCCAGCTCTCCCTTTGTCCCGTCTTTGGAAACCGCATATCCTTTCCTTATCCGGACAAAGGGATTCCCAAAATAGGAGACCGCGCCCGGCTAAGCGCCTTTCATCCCGCACGTTGCGCCTTTCTCCCAAATCCGCCCTAAAGGCGTCGCTCGCAGCCGGCACTTTGACGGTGTGGATCCGATATTGATAAATGGCTCTGTGTCGATGCGTATGATGCGTACAGTGAAAGGGAACCCCGGGATCATAAAGAAGGCGGCGAAAAAAAGCCGCGTTATCTGACGCTCATGCTTGAATTACGTGGTATGAGATAGAAGTGGGGATATGTGGGTGAGTGAGGTGGGTAAGCAAATGATGGGATAAGAAGTCGCCCGCGGGGAAATATGTTCAGAACATACGGGGAAGATGGGGGGTAAGTAGCAGACGTGAAACAAAGCGGATTACAGAGAGCATTCTGGAAAGCAAATAAACGGCAAACGTGAACGAACTTGAACTTGAA
>Ga0307511_10002098_pt1 | contig 20872 bp, 22 predicted proteins | sample 13_EM_MG_FD_200266 | JGI IMG/M metagenome (GOLD analysis project Ga0307511, IMG submission 200266) | Populus trichocarpa ectomycorrhiza microbial communities from riparian zone in the Pacific Northwest, United States - 13_EM | ecosystem: Host-associated > Plants > Roots > Unclassified | place...
GTCCTCGGCGTCGTGCTGGCGTTTGTCGTGCCGGCCCAGCCGCGGGCGACCGCGCCGAAGCTCGTTCAGGCCACGGCCTGAACACAACAACCGGGGCCGTTCGGCGTCTCGCCGAACGGCCCCGGTGGCTTCGCTCAGTGCTGCGCGGTCACCTCGTACACACCGAACGGCGTGGACATCGTGGTGTCGCGGAACTGTCGCAGCGGCTCAGTGGACCCCTTGTGTTCCCGGCCCTGCTCCCACGTGGTGAACGCCGCCAGGCTCGACCACCGGCTCAGCACGATGAACTGCTTCGGATCGTGCACCCCGTGCAGCAGCTCGTTGCCGAGCAGGCCGGGCACGTCCGCCATCTCACCGCTCACCCGGTGGTACGCGTCCCGCACGCCGGCCGAGTCGCTGGTGGCGTGATAGATCAGCACCCGGACCTCGCTCATCGGCCGGCTCCCGCGAGATGGGCCACCACGTGCATGGTGGTCATCGAGCCGCCGGACCGGTACGGGTGCAGCTTCTTGCGGTGTTCGAGGTGCCGGTCGCTGGTCTCGAACTCCCGGAACCTCGGCTCGTCCACCCAGTCGCTGATGATGTAGTAGACGCCCTCGGACTCCAGCTCCCGGGACAGCCACTGGCCCAGGTTCGCCGGATGCCCGGTCACCGAGTCGCCCACCTCCAGCCAGACCCGCTCGAAGTCGGCCTCCATGCCCGGCTTGACCTGCATCCGCAGCATCACCCGGAACACCGGCTCGTCCGCCATCAGGAGATCCCTCCGTCCACGTGGATCGTCGCGCCGGTCACGTACTTCGACAGGTCGCTGGCCAGCCACAGCACCGCGCCGGCGACCTCGCGCGGCGTGCCCAGCCGGCCCAGCGCCGTCTTCGTGGCGTACCGCTCGCGCATCAGCCTGGCCTGATCGGCCGGCATCGCCTCGAACGCCTCGGTCTCGATCACACCCAGCGCCAGCACGTTGAACCGCAGCCCGCGGCCGCCGAACTCCTTGGCCAGCGACCGGCTCAGCCCGCGCAGCGCGGCCTTGGTCGCCGTGTAGTGGGCCCGCAGCGGAATGCCGACCTCGGACGACTTCGAGCCGATGCTGATCACCGACGCGTCGTCGGACAGCAGCGGCAGCGCGTGCTGCACGATCAGGTGCGCGGCCGTCAGGTTCACGTCGATGATCCGCCGCCACTCGTCCAGCGGCAGCTCGCCGTAGGGCACGTGGCTGATCGCGCCGGCGTTGTTGACCACCAGGTCCAGCCGGCCGAACACGTCCCCCGCCTCGGCGACCAGCGCCGCGATCTGCTCCGGATCGGCGAGATCGGCGCGCAGCACGTGGTGCCGGCCGCCGATCTCCTTGAGCTCGTTCTCCAGCGCCGCCACGTTGTCGCCGTCCTGGCGAAAACACGTGACGACGTCGACACCGGCCTCGGCCAGCGCGAGCACGACGCCCCGGCCGACTCCCCTGGTACCGCCGGTCACCAGCGCCTTCTTGCCCTTCAGCGCCAGGTCCATGTTCACCTCCACAGGTTCTACAGCTGCAGGAAAACGGCGACGCAGTTGGCGACGAGCGCGAGCACCGCGAGCAGGCTGCGCACCCGGTTCCACCGCCCCCAGCCCGGCCGCGGGTCCAGCTCGGCGAAGTCCGCCGGCAGCCGGTGCGGGTCCACCGTGCGGATCCACTTGTTCACCGGCACGTTCTTCGTCACGGACACGATCGCGACGGCCAACGCCAGCAGGGCGGCGACCGCCTGCGCGACCCGAACCGGCGGCGCGGCGCCGAACACCGCCAGCGCCGCGTCGCCGAGCACGGTCACGATCAGGCAGACCGGCATGAACGGGTCGTACCGCGTGGAGAAGAACGCGTGCGCCTGCACGTACCGGTCCGGGGGCAGGGCGGCCAGCAGCGGCCAGCCGCCCAGCTGCGTGCCCACCAGCACGCCGGCCGACAACCCGTTGGCCAGCAACACCAACGGTGTCAGAACGGCGCCGAGCACGTCACGCCCGCGACCGCGCGGCCGCCGCCTCGATCTTCTTCTTGATCAGGCGCAGCTGAATGCCGCTGTTGGCGTTGAGCCGCTCGGTCATCGCCGGGTCGTCGATCGGCGCGGACGGCTTCAGGTGGAAGTCCTGCACCCACCGCATCCGCACGCCGCCGGATTCCTGGCGGTACTCCCAGAAGATGTCCATGTGCGCGAAGTTTCCGGTCTCCACCCGGTGCGACCGAACCGTCATGGTCGAGGGATCGGCGGTGCGCTCGGAGACCCAGCTCCAGGAGACGCCGTTGCCGTCGGGACGCATGGTGAGCCGGAACGTGACCGTGTTTCCCTGCCTGGTCAGCACTTCCGCCGCCGCGTACTCGCTGAACAGGTCCGGCCAGGACTCGATGTCGTTGGTCATGTCCCAGACCAGGTCCAGCGGGGCGTCGATCAGGACGCTGTTGTCGGTGTGGCCGGCCACGGGTCACGCCCCCGCCCGCTCGAACAGCGCGTTGACGAACTCCACGGCCTTGGCCGGGGTCGGCATCTCCGTCATGGCGTCGTCCGGCACCACCACGCCGAACCGCCGCTGGATCTGGCCGGCGATCTCCAGCACCGCCAGCGAGTCGTAGCCCAGCTCGTCGAACCGGATGTCCGCGATGTCGCCGTCCAGGTCGGCGGGCCGCTCCGCGCCGCCGCGCAGCAGCTCGCGCAGATCGTCCAAGGTGAACTCGCTCATGACCGTCCTTCTCTCCCGCGTTGTCGCCGCGTCACGCTCGACCGAGCAGCAGCGCGGCGGTGAACCCGCCATGTCCCCTGGCCAGCACCAGGGCCGTGCGCAGCCGGGACGGCTGGCGCGGGGCCGTGACCAGGTCGAGCTCGCAGCCGGGGGCCAGGCGGGTCGGGCCCGTCGTCGGCGGCACGATTCCGTGCCGCAGGGTGAGTGCCGCCGTGGCCACGTCCAGCGCCGCGCCGCCGCCGTACAGCCGGCCGGTCAGCGTCTTCGGCGCGGTGACGGCGACCTGGCGCGGACCGAACACCGCGCCGATCGCCTGTGCCTCGGCCAGATCCCGGTGCGGCACCCCGGCGGCGTCCGCGAACACCACGTCCACGTCCTGTGGTGTCAGGTCCGCGTCCTTCAGGGTCCGCTCGATGACGCCGCGCAGGGCCGGCCGGCGGCCGGTGTCCGGGTGCGGGTCGAATCCGGCCGCATAGCCCAGAATCCGCGCGTACGGCTCCGCGTCCCGGGCCCGCGTCTCCGCGACGACGATCGCGCCGCCCTCGCCCGGCACGTAGCCGCTGGCGTCCACGTCGAACGGCAGGTACGCGCCGGCCGGGTCGTCCACTGTGGACAGCTCGCCGGAGGAGAGTTGCGCCACCAGGCCGTAGGGGCACAGCGAGGCATCGGTGCCGCCGCTGACCACCAGCCTCGTGCCGGACGCCAGCAGGCGGCGGGCCTGGCCCAGCGCGTCCAGCCCGCCCGCCTGCTCCCCGCACAGCACACCGCAGGGGCCGCGCATGCCGTGCCGGATGGACAGCTGACCCGTGGTCGCCGCGTAGAACCACGCGATCGACTGGTACACGCCCACCCAGCTCGGGCCGTGCTGGTACAGGTCCTGCATCTGGTGCTGGCCGAAGTCCGTGCCGCCGGAGGAACTCGACGTCACCACCGCGATCTCGTACTCCGGCAGCGCCGACAGCTCGACGCCGGCGTCGTCCAGCGCCTCCTCGGCCGCCACCAGCGCCAGGTGCGTCCAGCGGTCCGTCTCGGAGACCACCCGGCGCGGCACGCGATCGGTCACCTCGAAACCCGTCACCTCGCCGGCGATCCGCACCGGATACGGCGTCGGATCGAAGTGCGTGATCCGTGCGATGCCGGATTTTCCGGCCAGCACCGCCTGCCAGTGCGCGTCCGCGCCGACCCCGGTCGGCGCCACCACACCCAACCCGGTGATCAGTACCTCCCGCCCGTTCGTCAACGACCCTCCCGGTTCCCGCGGCGCACTCGCTCGTCGGGCCGACAGTGCCAGTGGCCGCTGGGGCCCACTTCGGGCGATCCTGGTGTCTGCCATAGGAAAGAGGTCGCAGGACTGAGCATTCAGCGCGGTGAGGTTTCCTGGCCCGGCGGCGACATGACGGCGTCAATCACTCGACTAGTGTCGGTGAATCTAGTATCCTTACCTCTATCTGACGAGCGGACGACGCTCGTCCTCGCCGGAGCCGGCCCCAGCACGCGGGCGATCGACCACATCCCGGCCCTGAACACGATTCCGCGGAGCCAGCCCGAATGTCACGGCGGCGAAGGCGATTGAGACCGCGGCGAACGCATCGCCGAAAAACGGCTTGAGCTAAGGAGTTCGGATGGACCTGGGGTTACGGGACAAGCGGGTGCTCGTCACCGGCGCGACCAGTGGCATCGGCCTGGCCACGGCCCGGCGCTTCGCCGAGGAGGGCGCGCGGGTGGCCATCACCTACCAGTCGTCGGACGCGAAGGCGAAAGAGGTCGTGGCCGAGCTCGGCGGACCGGGACAGGCCTTCGCCACCCACTACGACCTGCGCGACTTCGACTCGATCGAGACCGCGGTGAGCGAGGTCGAGGCGGAGTTCGGCGGGATCGACGTGCTCATCGCGAACGCGCACTGGTTCACCTGGGGCGAGGCGGCTGACACGCCGTACTTCGAGGACATGCCGCCGCACACCGAGACCGGCTGGGTCAACAAGATCCGCGCCAACGTCGACGGCCACATGCTCACCGTGCAGCGTGCGGTGAAGGGCATGCGGGCCAGGGGCTGGGGCCGCATCGTGCTGCTCTCGTCCATCACGGCGTACCACGGCTCGGTCGGCTCCGAGTACTACGGCGCGGCCAGGGCGGCGATGCACGGTTTCGTGCGCGGTCTGATGTGGAGCGGCAACGGCGTGCTGGCCAATGTCGTCGCGCCCGGCGCGACCCGCACCGAGTTCTTCGAGAGCCTGCTCGACAACGACGCCACCAAGGCGATGGCGGACAAGGAGATCGAGCACACGCCCAGCGGGCGGTTGAGCGACCCCGACGACATCGCCCGGCTGATCCTGTTCCTCGCCTCGGAGGCCAACGGCAACGTCAACGGCGAGGTCATCCACTCGGCCGGCGGACGCTGAGCCCCCGCCGGCGCCGCGCCAACCCCCCGGGAAGCGCGGCGCCGGCGCTTCGGGGTGGTCACCCCGAGGCCTGCTGCCGGCTCAGTCCTCCTCGTCGCGACCGGCGCCCCGGAAGGACGACTCGGCGGCGGCTATCTTGCGCTTGACCGGCGGCAGGTGGTCCATGACGCGAAAGGCCGTGCGCATGCCGGCGCGGGCGAACGCGCCGCCGACGCCGCCCTTGTGCAGGATCGAGCGACCGTCCATCTGGGCCCGCGACTTGATCACGGCATCCCAGGCGTAGCCGGTCATCTTGGTCTCGTACTCGTGCACCGCGTCCAGCAGGCCGACCTCGCCGCGCGCGGCCTTGGTCAGGGTGCGGGTGAGCAGGCGGGCGTCGCGCAGCGCGGTGTTGGCGCCGACACCGCGGCCCGGGGTCATGGTGTGGATGGCGTCGCCGATCAGGGTGACGTTGGTGGTCTTCCACGGCTCGATCGGCTCGGAGGTGCGAATGGCCAGCGGGAAGCTGCTGCCCGGGTCGCCGAGGGCGAAGATCCGGCGGAAGTCCGGGTGCCAGTCCTCGGTCATGTCCAGCACCAGCTGCTGGATCTCCTTGCCGCGCATGTGGGTCACGTTGTCCGGCAGCCAGGTGTCGGCCGCGGCGAAGCCCCACATGATGTAGTCGCGGCTGTTGTCGTAGAGCAGTCCGGGCCAGCTGTTGATCAGCTCGGCGTCGGTGCGGCCGATCCCCTGTTTGAGCTGGCCGTTGGTGTCCCACTTGAACTGCATGACGTGGAAGATGCACATGAAGCCCTTGCGGCCGTGGACCATGCTGACGCCGCGCAGCATCCGCTCGGGCAGCAGCGCGCGGGTCTCCGGGGTGAGCAGGGTCTTGCCGGTGATGCCGATCAGGCCGGTCTCGACCAGCTTGGCGTGCGGCAGGTACTGCTTGCGCACCGGGGAGTTCGTGCCTTCCGCGCCGACGAGCAGGTCGCCGGTGGCCGAGGTGCCGTCGGTGAAGTACGCGGTGACCTTCCCGTCCGGGGTCTGCTCGTAGTGCGAGAGCGACTTCCCGAAGGTGACGATGTCCTCGACGCCGGTGAGCAGCACCTGGCGCAGCGTCATCCGGCTGACCGACTCGTCGTGGTCCTCCTCGGACGGCATGTCCTCTTCCTTCAGGTCCTCCGGGTTCGCCGAGAACAGGAACGTCTTGTCCTTGGTCATCTGGCTGCCGTACAGCGGCCGCTCCGCGCAGGTCGCGACGAACGTCTCGTACAGCTGCGGGCTCAGGTTGGCGCGCAGCGCGCGCTTGCCGTCGGCGTCGATGCCGACCCGGTAGCCCTGCAGGCCGTCGCGCCGGGTGCGGTCGCGTTCGTACACCGCGACGCTGACGCCGGCCCGCTTCAGGCCCTGGGCCAGGCACAGGCCGCCGGTGCCGGCGCCGACGATGATCACGTGAAATGGCGAAACAGCCATGGTGAGAACCCCTCTTGGTCGTAGTCGACACGACCCACCGGCACAACCGCCGGTGCGTCTGTGGAGAATCGCGCCGTTACTCCCGCCGTGCTTCGGTGTCGTCGCCCGGCACGCCTGGCACGCCCGTCTCGTCCGCGTCGCCGAGTTGGACGGCGGCTTGCTTTTCCTGGCCTGCCACCATGGTGAGCCACTCGGTGCTCCACGTGATGGCTCCGGAGCGGAGGTCGCCGACGATCGAGTCGAGCCAGCTCAGCTGGGCGGCGGTGGTGACTCGCAGGTACTCCATCTCCAGGTCGAACAGGCGTTCCCAGGCCGCGGAACCGGCGGCCGGCGGCGTGATCCGGTCGAGTTCACCGGCCAGCTTGACCCGGCGCTTTTCCAGCTGCTCCAGCACATCGCCGGGATCCAGCAGCGGCAGGAACGCGACAGCGGCCGGAAACTCCGAGTAGCTGCGGGTCGGCGTGGCCAGCGCGTCCAGGATCCACTCGCGCCACGTCTCGCGCCCCTTGTCGGTGAGCGCGTAGACCGTTCGCTCGGGACGCTTGTCGTCGCGCTTGCTTTCCACCACCCGGATCAGGCCGATCCGACGCAACCGGTCGATCGTGCGGTAGAGCGTGGCCCGCTGGCCGACGTTGATCACCTCGTCCTTGCCGCGGTCCTTGATCAGGCGCTGCATCTTGTACGGATGCAGCGCCTGCCCCCCGAACTTCTCGGCTTCGCCGAGCATGGACAGGACGGCCAGGGCCAACGTCGATCGACGAGCGGGAGCGGCGTCCATGGTGTCCAGCCTACTAGTTGCCCGGCATCTATGCAACCAATGGCCCAGCGCCCTCGACCGGCAACCGGGCCGACCAGCCAGCGGTCTTCGAGTCTGGTCCCAACCGGCTCGCTCACGCTGTGCGCCATGCGCGTCCTGTTCACCACCTGGGCCTGGCCCTCTCACCTGCACTCGCTGGTGCCGCTCGCCTGGGCATGTCGCGCGGCCGGTCACGAGGTGGTGGTGGCCAGCCAGCCGGCCCTGGCCGAGCAGACCGCGCGCACCGGCCTGCCGGGCGCGTCCATCGGTCGCGACGTCGACACGGTCGGACTGGTGCGCGGCTACCTGCTCGGCGCGGCGAGCAGGCCGCGCGCCGGCCGCGGGCCCAGGGCGATGGAGATGCTCCGCGCGCACGCGGACTCCATGGTCGACGAACTGATCAGCCTGGCCAAGGACTTCCGGCCGGACGTGGTCGTCTACGACCCGACCGCGTTGGCCGGCGCGCTGGCCGCCGCCGCGATCGGGGTGCCGGCCGTGCGCCAACTCTACGGCGCCGACCTGATGCTGCGGGCCAGATCCGTGCTGCCCGAGCTGCTCGCGCCGTTGGCCGCGCGCAACGGTGTCACCGAGTTCGACCCGTACGGCACGCTCACCATCGATCCGACCCCGCCTCGGCTGCGACTGCCCACCGACCGCGCGACGGCCGGCATGCGTTACCTGCCTTACAACGGCAGTGGCGCGCCACGTCGACTGGGCCGGCCGAACCGGCCCAGGATCGTGGTGACCTGGGGGCACACCATCGCCAAAGTCGCACCCGATCGCTTCTTGCTGCCGAAGGCGGTCCGGGCCGCGCACGGGCTGGGCGCGGAGGTCGTGGTGGCGATTTCCTCCGCGCAGCAACAGCTTCTCGGCGATCTGCCGGAAGACGTGCGGGTGTTCGTGGACACGCCGATCGCCGGGTTGCTGGACGGCGCCGACCTGGTGATCGCGCACGGTGGCGCCGCGACGGTGCTGACGGCGGTGAGCAAGGGAGTTCCGCTGCTGCTCGTCCCGCAGCTCCCGGATCACGCCGCCCATGCCGCCGGTGCCGTTGGCAGCGGCGCGGCCGAACTGGTGCCGTGGGAGATCGCCGACGCCGCGTGCCTGCGCGAGGACGCGCAACGTCTGCTCGCGAGCGAGAAGCACCGCACGGCAGCGGGTGAACTCGCCGACGAGATCAACGCGCAGCCGAGCCCGGCCGCGCTGGTCGACCGACTCGCGGAGATCATATGTGTGGCATAGCCGGCTGGATCGACTTCGACCGCGACCTCACCCAGTACGGCAGCACGGTCCGGACCATGGTGGCGACCATGGCCAACCGCGGCCCGGACGCCGAGAACGTGTGGACCGACCGACACGTCGCGCTGGCCTTCCGCCGGCTCGCCGTGATCGACCTGCCCGGCGGTGACCAGCCGATGCTCGCGCGGGAGAACGGCGAAACCCGCGCTGTCCTGGTCTACAACGGCGAGATCTACAACTTCCGCGCCCTGCGCGCCGAGCTGATCGCGCGCGAGCACACGTTTCGCACCCGCAGCGACACCGAGGTGGTGCTGCGCGCCTTCCTGGAGTGGGGCGAGGACTGCGTCGAGCACCTGAACGGCATGTTCGCGTTCGCCGTGTGGGAACCGGGCCGGCAGACCCTGACCCTGGCGCGGGACCGGGTCGGCATCAAGCCGTTGTACTACGCGCGAACCGCGACCGGTCTGGTGTTCGGGTCCGAGGTGAAGGCGGTGCTGGCGCACCCGCTGGTCGACGCGGTCGTGGACGCCGAGGGCTTCGGCGAGCTGCTCTCCTACATCGCCACCCCCGGCCACGCGATCTACCGCGGCATCAGCGAACTCAAGGCCGGCCACACCATGACCGTGCGCGCGGGCTCGGTGCGCGAGCGCCGCTACTGGTGTCTGCCCGCGCGGGAACACCGTGACGACTGGGACACCACCGTCGAGACCGTGCGGCGCCTGCTGTCCGAATCGGTGGCCTCGCACCTGGTCGCGGACGTGCCGCTGTGCACGTTGCTCTCCGGCGGCATCGACTCCAGCGCGATCGTCGCGCTGGCCGCGAAAGCGTCCCCCGGGGTCGCGCCGCGCACGTTCGCGGTCGATTTCGAGGGGCACACCGAACGCTTCCGCGAGGACTTCTGGCACAACAGCCCGGACGCGCCGTACGCGGCCGAGGTCGCCCGGCACGTCGGCGCCGACCACCAGCCGGTTGTGCTGCGCACCGCCGACCTCGCGGACCCGGTGGTGGGCAACGCCGCCATGGCCGCGCAGGACCTGCCGCGCCCCACCCCGGACATGGACCGTTCGCTGTACCTGTTGCTGCGCGCGGTGCGGCAGCACTCGACGGTCGCGCTGATGGGCGAGGTGGCCGACGAGCTGTTCGGCGGCTATCGCTCGTTCAGCGATCCCAACCTCGTCGAGGGCGCCAACTTCCCCTGGGTCACCATGGGTTTCGGGGTCGCCCCGCACGGCATGAGCACCGGCATGCTGGACACCGCCTTCCTGGAGAAGGTCAACGTGCCCGGCTACTCCGCCGACCGCTACCACGAGGCGCTCACCGAGGTCGAGCCGCTGCCCGGCGAGTCCGAGTTCGACGCGAAGTTCCGCCGCATCGGCTACCTGCACATGACCCGCTGGCTGCCGCTGCTGCTGACTCGCAACGACCACCTGAGCATGGCCGTCGGGCTCGAAGTCCGGGTGCCCTACTGCGAGCACCGGCTGGTCGAGTACGTGTTCAACATCCCGTGGGGCCTCAAGACCAAGGGCGGCGAGCAGAAGAGCCCGCTGCGCGCGGCCGTCGGCGGCCTGCTGCCCGACTCCGTGCTGCGCCGGCCCAAGAACCCGTTCCCGATCACCCAGGACCCCGGTTACGGCACGGTCATCCGCGAGCAGCTCGACGCGGTCGTGTCGGATCCGAACAGTCCGGTCCGGCCGCTGGTCGACCTGGCCGGCGCCAAACGGGTCCTGGACCAGAAGCGGCCGATCGAGACCTCGGGCTGGGGCGAGCGCCGCGACGTGGAAATGGTGCTGCAACTGGACGCCTGGCTTCGACAGTACCGGGTGCGCCTCGAACTGTGAGCCGACAACACCAAGCGGAGGTCTATCACCCATGCTGCACGACGAACTGGTCGACCTCGCGGAGCCGGTGCTGCGCAAGGTCGTCGACCACCCGTTCTGGGCCGGGCTCCGGGACGGCACCCTGGGCGGCGAATCGCTCGCGCACTTCGTCCAGCAGGACACCGGATACCTGCTGCCCGCCTATGGCCGCGCCATGGCCCGCTGCGCCGCGATGTCCAGCGACGACGCGTTGACCGTGTTCTTCGCCCGCGCCGCGTTCGGCTCCATGGAGGCCAAGGACCGGTTGCGCGCGGCGTTCGTGGAACTCGCGCCGTCCATCGGGATCGAGCCGTTCACCGAACAGACCCCGATCGACCCGCTCACCCACGCGCACTGCTCGATGTTCACGTCGGCCGCCGCCACCTCGCTGCCGACCGCGATCGGCGCGCTCGTGCCGATGGCCTGGTTCAACCACCACGTGTCCCAGGACCTGGCCGCGCGCGTCACTCCTGGTTCGCGGTACGAGAAGTGGATCGAGTTCTACCAGCCCTCCGAGGGCTACACCCACGTCGTCGACCGGTACCTGGCCGCCGTCGACGAAGTCGGCGAACACTGCTCCGCGCGGGATCGCCGAGTGCTTGTCGAGCAGTTCGCCCTCAGCCTGCGCTACGAGTGGACATTCGCGGAAAGCGCTTGGCAGCGGCCGAGTTGGCCCATCTGACGGCCGTGGACGACCACCGAGAACAGAAGTCCGAAAAGGAGCAAAGGCCGATGAGCACCCAGACCCCCGTCCGCTATCCGTTCCCGTGGTCGCCGCCGATGGAGATTCCCGAGGCGCTGCGCGGCATCCGCGAGAAGTCGGCGATCCAGGTCACCCTGCCCAGCGGGGACACCGCGACCATGGTCACCCGCTACGTCGACGTGCGCGCGCTGTTCGCCGACCACCGGCTGTCCCGCAACATCTCCCGCCGGATGCGCCCGGACGTGGCCCGCATCTCCGCGGACAACGAGCTGTTCGCCGACCCGAACATCAACCCCGACCCGCCGGACCACATCCGCGTCCGCGGCCTGGTGACCCGGGCGTTCACCGCGCGCCGGATCGAGGCCCTGCGCCCGGTCGCCCAGCAGATCTGCGACGAGCAGATCGACGCGATGATCGCCGGCCCGCAGCCGGCCGACCTGAACGAGGCCTTCGCCTACCCGGTGCCGATCCGGGTCATCTGCGGGCTGCTCGGCGTGCGGCCGGAGGACCGCGACACCTTCCGCCACCTGGTCGACGGCTTCCTCTCGGTCACCAAGGTGCCCGTCGAGGAGATGCAGAAGTGCCGGGAGGGTCTGTGGACCTACCTCGGCGACATGATCGAGGCCAAGCGCGCCAACCCCGGCGACGACCTGGTCAGCGGTCTGATCAAGGTCCGCGACGACGACAACAACCGGCTGTCCGAGCACGAGCTGCGGTACTGGACCCAGGGTCTGCTGATCGCCGGCTATGTCACCACCGCGAGCCAGATCGGCGCCAGCACCGCCGTGCTGCTGCACCACCGCGAGCTGGTCAAGGAGATCCAGGCCGACTGGTCGCTGGTGCCCACCGCGGTCGAGGAACTGCTGCGCACCCAGATCATGGGCTCCTCGGTCGGCACCCTGCGCTACGCCGTCGACGACATCCCGCTCTCCGACGGCTCGGTCATCAAGAAGGGCACCAGCGTCCTGCTGTCCGAGGAATCGGCCAACACGGACGAGGAGATGTTCCCGGCGCCGTTCAAGCTGGACATCCGCCGCGAGAACAACCACCACATGACCTTCGGCGCCGGCCTGCACTACTGCGCCGGCGCCGCGCTGGCACGCATGGAGCTCCAGGTCGCCACCCGGGCGCTGCTGGAACGCCTGCCCGACCTGCGGCTGGCCGTCCCGGGCGAGCAGCTGCCGCGCGGTCTCGGCGGTTTCACCGAGGGCTTCACGGAAATCCCGGTCGAGTGGTGAGGAGACGTCGTGCTCGTCAAGGCCAACGCGGAAACCTGCACGGTGAGCAGCCTGTGCGTCTACAAGGCGCCGCAGGTGTTCGACCAGGACGACGAGGGTCACGTGGTGCTGCTCAACCCCGAACCGTCCGAGGACCAGCACGCGGGCGTGCGTGACGCCGTGCGCAGCTGCCCGACCCGGTCGCTGTCCATCGAGTCGGAGGACTGACGAATGCCCTTCGCCGCACTCACCTACGACATCAAGGCCGGGCACGAGGACGAGGTGGCCGAGGTCTTCCAGAACTTCAAGCGGGTCGGGTCCGCCGACGTGTTCGCCGACAACGGCGAACAGGCCGGCCGCGTGCTGGCCACCGCCGTGTTCATCCGGGACGCCACCTTGGTGCGGGTCATCGAGTACGAGGGCGACCTCCAGGCGGTGGCCCGGTTCATGGCCGGGCAGCCCGGGGTCGCGGAGGTGGAGCGCAAGCTCAAGCCGTACCTGAACACGCCGCGCGACACCGGCACGGTCGAGGGCTTCCTGGCGACCTTCAACCGCAGCCTGCTCCGTTGCGTCACCCAGATCGGCATCCCGCGGACCAGCTGACGGCTTCCGGCGACAAGAAGGACGCCCCTCGACGTCGAGGGGCCAGGCAAAGTCGGTTTGTGGTGCGATGGGCCCCGATCCCTGGGGCGTGGTCACGGTTGTTAGCGGGGGTGGGTTCTCGGGATTGTTTGCCGGGTGACTCCGGGTGGATTTTGCGCGGAGACCTCTGGGCGATGACATATCGAGGCGCTATCGGGCAGGCTCCGCCTGCCTCGATACGCACTAAGCTTATGTCATCGCCCCCCTCCGCGCAAAATCCACCCTCCGAGAGGGAATGTCACGGCCTGGTGGGGTGGGCGCATTTCCAGGGACTCCGTCACCCCTCTCCTGCTTTTCTTTTCTTGGGGTTGCTTCGCTGTGGAGTTGTCAAAGAACGGGTGTGGCGGTTTCGGTGTTGTCAGTAGAGGTGGGGCTGGGTGGTGTAGCGCCGATCGAGTGGGGTGACCCAGTGCAGGGTCCCGTCTTGGTCGAGGGTGGCGGTGTAGTTGTCGTGTTTGCGGTGGTGGTGCCACTCGCAGTAGCTCGTGAGTTGGGCGGCGGCGGTCTTGCCTTTGGGCCAGGGGATGGTGTGGTCGAGTTCTTGGATGGGGATGGTGCAGCCGGGAGCGCGGCAGGTGCCGCCGTCACGGACCTTGACCAGCTCACGGCATCCGGCGTCGGCCCGGTATTTGTGGGTGCTCATGGCCTCGGCGTGGCGGTACTGGTCGAGCAGGATGCCTCGCCAGGGGCCGTGCATGGCGAGTTCGCGGGCGGAGTCGGCAGCGATCGGCCCGTAGCCGTCAAGGAGGGCGGGGTCCTCGGTCAGGCCCATCAAGGTCTCCATCGAGATGGTCACATGCACCTGAACCTTGCGATCCACCCCATACCCCAGGAAGCGATCCTGGAAGGCGTCGGCGCGCTTCTGGTCGGTGGTCCGCTCGTCCTTGGGGCAAGACCGGGCATCCTGCGTGAGGACCTCGTAGCAGGCGCGGGCATCGACCGCAGACAGACGGATCCGTAGCTCGGCCATGCCATCCGGCAGGGGGATGAACTCCACCTTCCGGTCCTCCTCGGCCTTCAGACGCCGCTGGTCGTAACCGAGAGGATCGACCTCCGCGACAGCCTTGGTGGCGCGCCGGGCGAGCTGGGTGCGGGTCAGGCCAGGGGCGATGTCCACCAGAGCGTCTTCCACCTCGGTGATCATGGCCTGGTTAGGCAGGTTGACCACCCGCTCGTCCACCGTCTCCAACCGCCGCAGGTCGATCTCCCCACGCCGCAACAGCTCCGCAAGCCGGGGAAGCCGGTCCAGCACCTCACTGCGCTCCTTCTGCCGCACCACCGACTGCTCCGACTCGTGGATGGCCATCGCCATCTCCGTCATGTCCTCGAAGTCGCGCAGAATCGACAGCCGCACATGGTCGGCGACGGCTGCGATCTTGCGGGCCAGAATGAACGCCGTGATCTGTTGATCGGGGTCGAGGCTGGAGAGATTCGCGTCCAGAAGCAGGTCCAGCATCGCCCCCGAGGGCTCCGCAGACTCCAGCTCCCGGATGATTTCTTCCATGCCTCCAGAATACGCCTATCAAAGATCGAACTCGAACCACTAACGGGTGAACCTGGGTTTCATGCATAATCACAAAAACCGCAAGACAGGAGCGGTCCAACGAGACCGCAACCTTTCCCTCTCGGAGGGCGGATTTTGCACGGAGGGGGGCGATGACATAAGCTTATTGCGTATCGAGGCAGGCGGAGCCTGCCCGATAGTGCCTCGATACGTCATCGCCCAGAGGTCTCCGCGCAAAATCCACCCGGAGCCATCCGGAAGACAACCCCCAAGCCCCCGGAATCAGGCCCAAAAAAACACCCTTCTCAGGCACTTATCGAACTGACTCGAAGCGCCCGGACGTCATGGTCCTCGCGAACGCGAGTTCGTAGCGGGCGCCGGTGCGGAACGCACCGCACAGTTCCGCGCGGTCGTTCGCGCTGGCACGCTCGCCGAACTCGTCGATGAGGCCGAGGAACGCGCGCACCGCGAACCTGGTGCCGTCGCCCGGGGTGTACACGTCGATCCAAGGCAGGTAGCGCGAACCCGCCACCTCGCGCGTCGCGAGATCCGCGCACACCTCGATGTGCAACCACATGAACGGCAGCACGACACCCAGCGTCGCGGGCAGTGAACCGCTGGCGCGCACGGTGTCGGTGTAGGCGATGGTGGTGGGCGCCGGGGGCTCGTCGGCCAGCGGTGGGAGGTCCAGTTCGGGCGCCAGTGCGGTGAAGGCCTCACGCAGGCGTGGTCCGGAACGCACCGTCTCGAACGAGCACCGGGCGAGCAGCGCGGCATGGCCCGCGGCGGCCGGGTAGGCGGCGCAGCGTGCGAACGCTCGACCGAACGCGGGGAGCAGAAAGTCGGCGTCCTGCTGGACGAACCGGGTCAGCGCCGCACCGGGCAGGCTGCCCTCGCGCAGTCCGGACCAGTATGGCCCGTCGACCAGTTCGGCCAGGATCGGCTGGCCCAGTTCGATCACGTCGTCACTGAGCACGGCGGATCACCACGCCACCGGCAGCATCGTCGGCCGGGAGAAGGCCAGGCCGGAACTCCACTCCAGTTCGGACTCGGCCACCGCCAGGCGCAGGCTCGGCATCTCGCGCACCAGCGTGCGCAGCGCGATCTCCAGTTCCAGCCGGCCCAGCTGCGCGCCGAGGCAGTGGTGGATGCCGTGCCCGAAGGACAGGTGTGGGTTGGGTTTGCGGTCCAGCACAACACCGTCCGGGTCGCTGAACACCTCAGGGTCGCGATTGGCCGCGTTGATCAGCGGCAGCACCGCGTCACCCCTGGCGATCGGCACGCCGGCGATTTCGGTGTCCGCCATGGCGATCCGCATCGCGCCGAGCCCGCCGCCGGCCTGCGACCGGCGGAGCAGCTCCTCCACGACGGTCGGGGCCAGATCCGGTTGCGCCGCGAGCCGGGCCCAGCGGGCGGGGCTGCGCAGGAGCGTGACGACGCCGTGCGCGAGCCCGGCGGTGGTGGCGTGATAGCCGGCGCCGAGCAGGGTGTAGCCGAACGCGAGCAGTTCCTCGTCGTCCAGCCGGTCGCCGTCCTCGGCTGCGTTGATCAGCACCATCATCAGGTCGTCGGTCGGTTTGGCCCGCTTGCCGTCGATCAACCTGGTCAGGTAGCCGTTGAGCGCGTCCCGCGCGGCCAGGACCTCCTCGCGCCGGCCGGCCGCGTAGCTGAGCATGATGTCGGTCCACTGCCGGAACTGGTCGACGTCCTCGTACGGGACGCCGAGCATCCGGCAGATCACCGTGATCGGCAGCGGCTGAGCCAGACCCGCGAGCAGGTCGCCGGGCGGGCCGGCCTGGACCATGTCGCCGACCAACTGGTCGGTCAACGCCCGCACCTCGGTGCGGAGCGCCTCGATGCGGCGCGGGGCGAACGCGCGGGCCACCAGTTTGCGCAGCCGGCTGTGGCCGGGCGGGTCCATGACGAAGATCGACTTGGACCCCTGGGCGATGGGCAGCAGCCGGGGCGCGCCCGGCGCGGTGATCGCCTCCCGGCTGAACACGGTGTCGGACAGCACCCTGCGCACGTCCTCGTGCCGGGTCACCAGCCACACCAGGTCGCCGGTGGGAATCCGCACCCGCCTGACCGGCTCGTCCCGCAACAGCTTCGCGTACTCGACGGGCGGCTCGATCGGATCGGGGGACGCGAACGGGAACGCGTGCACGGTCTCCGACTCGGACATCAGGCTGCTCCTCGGATCGCCGGTCGCCGACCACCCTGACAGCGCTGGGTGGAGACCGGCTCGAGGTCGGTTGGTGCGGGCCGGGGCGCGGGCGCGCTGCTGCGGGCACGAGTGATTTTCCAAGCGGCACAGGTAGATCTGGAGCCGCTGTGTCCACTGACGTCCGTCGAACGCGAGGGAACCGCCATGACGAAGTCGACCACTCCAGTGCTGATCGTGGGCGGCGGCCCGGTGGGTCTGTCCACCGCGCTGTTCCTCGGGCGCCACGGTGTGCGCACGATGTTGTTGGAGAAGCGGGACGGCACCTCGATGCTGCCCCGGGCCCCGGGTCTGCAGGCCCGCACGATGGAACTGTTCCGGGCAGCCGGTTTTCACGAAACCGTGCGCGCCCTGGAGATGGGTGACTCCCACGCCTACTTCGAGGGCGGCATCATCCAGACCACCACGTTCGCCGAGATCGACGACGCCGTCACCCTGGAGTCGCCGTCGCTGGACGGCCCGCGGGTCAGCCCGGAGCGGGTGATGGGCTGCGGCCAGGACCGCTACGAGCAGGTGCTGGTGGCCAAGGCGCGCGAGTTCGGGTGCGACGTCCGGTTCGCCACCAAGCTCACCTCGATCGAGCAGGACGAGGACGGGGTCACCGCGCAGGCGACCGACGCCGACGGGAATCCGCTCACGATCCGCGCGCGGTACCTGGTCGGCGCGGACGGCGGGAACAGCTTCACCCGCCGCAAGCTCGGCGTGCCGCGCTACGGCCGCGGCACCGTGTTCGACGCGCTGAGCATCTACTTCCGGGCGCCGCAACTGCAAGCGGTGCTCAAGGACCGCAAGTTCATCCTCTGCTACGCCACCAAGGCGCGCGGCACGCTGATGAGCCTGTCCCGGTTGCACGGCTGCGATCCGTGGCTGGCCACTCCCCTGTACTACCCGGACCGGGGCGAGACGCCGGAGGACTTCCCGGACGAGCGCTGCGTCGACATCATCCGCACCGCGGCCGGCGTCGACGATCTCGACGTGGAGATCGTGTGGAAGGTGCCGTGGCAGGGCGCGCAACTGGTCGCCGAGACCTTCCGGGTCGGACGGGTGTTCCTGGCCGGCGACGCCGCGCACATCCACCCGCCGGCCGGCGGATTCGGCGCCAACACCGGCATCCACGACGCGCACAACCTGGCCTGGAAGCTGGCCGCGGTGCTGGCCGGCTGGGCCGGACCGGAGCTGCTGGACAGCTACGACGCGGAACGGCGCCGGGTCGGCGAGGCGATGGCCGAGCAGGCGATGATCCGCAACCGCATCCGGCACGGCTACGCCGACGAGCAGACCAGGGCCGCGATGGTGGACGACATCATCATCACCCTGGGCTACCGCTACAAGTCCCCGGCCATTCCCGGTGGCGACGAGTCCGCCCCGGTGCTCACCCCCGAGCTGCGGCTGACCGGCGAGCCCGGCACCCGCTGCCCGCACGTGTGGCTGGACCGCGACGGCGAACGCATCTCCACCATCGACCTGTTCTGGAGCAGCTACGTGCTGCTCACCGGGTCGGCGGGGCAGTCCTGGTTGGACGCGGCCGAGCGGGTGGCCAAGCAGCTCAACATCCCGCTGCGGGCCGAGGTCGTCGGCAACGGCGGGCTGACCCCGACCGACTGGTCGTTCGTGGCGGCCGCGGGCATCACCGAGAGCGGCGCGCTGCTGGTCCGGCCGGACGCGTTCGTCGCGCAGCGCTGGACCACGCTCTCCGACGACCCGGAAACCGAACTGTGCACCGCTCTGGCCCGCGCCGCCGGCTTCGCCCCGGCGGTGGAGACCGCGCGCAAGGCTTGACGCGAAGGCGAACTGGGGTGCCGCGCGTCGGCCCACCCCGAGTTCGTCGTCACTCATTTCAGCACGCACACAGGCCATGACCGGGGTGCGCCCACCCGATCATGGCCTGTGGTCAGTGGTTCGGTCAGTCCGCCTTGCGCGCGACCAGCAGCGTGTCGTCGTTGATCAGCGGCGACCAGGAGACCTCCTCGAAGCCCGCCTCGGTGAACCAGGCGGCCCCTTCCGCCGGGCGGTACTCGCTGCCGCCCGGCGTGCACAGCATCATGTTCAGGCTGACCAGCAGCGTGTTGGCGTTGTCCGGCCGGTCACTGTTGATCATCGTGTCGTAGACCAGCGCGTGACCGCCCGGCGCGACCGCCTCGAACGCCTTGCGGGCCAGCACCTTGCGCTCGGGCACACCCCAGTCGTGCAGCACGTGGCCGAACACGACGACATCGGACTCGGGCAGCGGGTCGGTGAAGAAGTCGCCGCCGCGGAACGTCACCTGACCGGTCAGGCCCAGCCCGTCGATGTGCTCGGTGAAGACCTCGCGCACCGAGGGCAGGTCGAACACGGTCGCCCGCAGGTGCGGGTGCGCCGTGACCAGGTGGGCCGAGACATTCCCACGCGCGCCGCCGACATCGGTCACCCGCTTCACGCCGCTCCAGTCGAACGCGTGCGCCAGCGCGGCGCCGCTCGGCCCGTTGAGCGCGTCCATGCCGCCGTAGTAGGCCCGCCACGCGGCCAGATCACGGTGCTGCTCGGTGAACATCGAGGACACGTTGCGGGCGCCGTTCTGCGGCTCCCCGGTGCGCAGCCCCTGGCCGAGCCGCGCCCACCGGTCGTCGGCCAGGTTGAGGAACTTGCCGAGGTAGGAGGACTTTCCGCGGTCCATGAACTCCGTGGACAGCGGAGTGGTCGTGTACTTGTCGCCGTCGCGCGTCAACAGATCGACCTCGACCAGCGCGTCGAGAAAGTGCCGGGCGCCGCGCTCGTCGAGCGCGAACCGCGCCCGCACCTCGTGCTCCGTGGCCGGCGCGGCGCTCAGCACGGTGAACAGGTCCAACTCGACTGCGAACAACACGGTGCGCCACCGGTAGAAATCGGCCGCCATCTGCAACAGCGGCTGCGCCGTCGTCGCGGTGCCCAGACCCTTTGCCATGACCAGAGTCCTCTCGGAAATCCCGGGTACGTTGCAGGGGACTGCGACAGTAGGGCGGCCCGCTCGACGAGTGCTGTATCTCCGCTGGACCGTGCGACAGCAGATCGCCTGGGAAGATCATCACCGCGTGAGGTGCGACTAGAGGCCGGGCGACTATGGTGGTCCTCGTGACCAGCAAGTACCGGCGTTCGCCGTTGGCCTTGGCCGTGCTCGCGTTGCTCATGGAGCGGCCGCTGCACCCGTACGGCGTGCTCGCGCTGCTCAAGCAGTGGGGCAAGGGCGAGGTGATCAACATCAGCCAGCGGGCCACGGTGTACAAGACCGTGACGCGGCTGGCCGACGCCGGACTGATCGCGGTGGGGCAGACCGAACGGGACCAGCAGTACCCGGAACGGACCCTCTACCGGCTGACCGACGAGGGCCGGACCGTGCTGCACGAGTGGCTGGCCGAGATGCTCGTCGGCGGCGACCCGGAGTACCCGGAGTTCCCCGCCGCGCTCTCGTTCATCATGCTGCTCACCCCAGACGAGGCGACGCCGCTGCTCGATCGCCGTCGGCAACAGGTGTCGCGGCGCCTGGCGGAACTGGATGCCTCGCTCGCCGACGCGCAGGCGACACCCGGCCTGCCGCCGGTGTCCATACTGGAGGTGCGTTATCTGCGCGTGATGGCCGAGGCCGAACTGACCTGGCTGACGCAGACCGTGACGGAGTTGAAGGACAAGGAGCTGGACTGGGCCGAGGCCCAACTGCGCGCGTTCGCCGAAGCACACCCGCCGAACCTGGACTGACAACACAGTGACGCGGGTGCACGAGATCCCCTTAACGCATTGACATGTTGCGGAGTCAATTGATTCGCAGAGCCAATCCGGCAATGCGGGTAAGAATGTCGCGCCTTCCGACTCACCGCTGGTCAAGCGGGACGCGAGGGACTGCGACGGCGCTAGCGTCGAGTTGTGGCACCCATTATTTGACGGGCGCAAATAAGTAGCACACGCTCGTCGCGACACCTCGGTCGCACGGCGCAGGGCGAGCACCATTCCCGAAGCAACCTTGCTGAGGTGGTATTCGTGGACGTCTCCATACTCGGGCCCTTCACAGTGGCCCGTTCCGGCGTGGATATCACTCCGTCCGCGCCCAAGCTCCGCCGGGTTCTCGCATTGCTCGCCGTCCAGGCGAACAGCGTCGTCAGCATCGACCAGATCATCCACGAGCTG
>Ga0307511_10002099_pt1 | contig 20856 bp, 13 predicted proteins | sample 13_EM_MG_FD_200266 | JGI IMG/M metagenome (GOLD analysis project Ga0307511, IMG submission 200266) | Populus trichocarpa ectomycorrhiza microbial communities from riparian zone in the Pacific Northwest, United States - 13_EM | ecosystem: Host-associated > Plants > Roots > Unclassified | place...
CAATCTAAGTTCTCCCAACTTTTCTTCTCCTCCTAGTGTGGCCAGCCCTCCTCACCTTTCTTATATCTTCCTTCACTTGATTCTTCCTTAATTTAATGTTCAAAGCCTTTCAATCTTACAACTTTCAAAGCTCTCTCTCACTTTTTCTTGTTTTTCTCTTAACTTCTCATGTTCTTCTCTTGTTTTCTTTCTTTTTTTTCTTTCCACATTTTCTACTGCCCAGTCGGCAGTTCATAACAGAAAAGGGGCTGCCTTGTTTTATTTTTAATGGCAAATTACTATTTTACCCTTAATGAGTCTTTTTGCTTCCATTTGACGGTTCTTATTCTTTGATAGCACTACCGAGATCCGTTTATCCTAAAATTTTAACCAGATTTTATTCAATGTATTTTAAGGTTCCTCTTAAAATTTCAGCTCAATCTGATGGTCGGATTTAAAATTACGTCCAATAACGTAAAACTAGTCAAATTGTGATTTTTCGTCAAATTTCCGAATTTCTCTAAAAATTCTGAAATTTTAACCCAAGCTAAGGAATCATATTAGAAGGCTCCACGCAAATATTTAGAATTTTATGATAACCCGATCAGGAGTTACAAATTGTTTTCCTTTTATTTTACATGAAACTAGTCAATTTATAATTTTTTCGCCCAGAGGTTTTACACACCCCCTGTTTCTTGGTTTTTTCTCGCGGCGCGTGAACCAACGCGCTGACAGTGGTGGTGGCGAGTGGAGCAACGCGCCGCTGCTGTTTTCTGCGATTTCAGAGGGCTTCCCTGCAATTCTTGTATTTTAAGGGGGGTGTATTCTGTAATTTTGGAATTGTTAAGGTGTTGTTTGGGTAATTTTAATTATTGTTATTTTTCAACTTGTAAGTGTAAGTGTAAAACATAATAAAAAGGGGTTGCGTGTGTTTGTACTTTTTTTTAATGTATGTTTTGTAAATGTTAAAAAAAAAAGAATTAAATATTTTAATTTGCATACGGTCAAGTATCTTAAGTACAAATAAAATCATGTTGTATTTCCCGTAAAAATGCAAGAACATGTTTCTGCATATATTTTGGGATTTAATAACTGATTTATTAAAACCTTAAGAATTTAGCTAATATTTCAAATTTTTAATTCATATCAAAATCACGAAGCAGTTTACCTCAAGTAGGGTGTGTTAGGGTGCTAATACCTTCCCTAGCCAAAACTATTTTTTTACCCGTGAATCTCTGACAAAGACCAGTACATTCAGGTTTCCTAGTAACCTTCAATCAAATACTAGGTGGCGACTCCCAATCATCAAGCAAATGAACGAAAATCGCCATCGATGCCGCGCGGGGACGTGCGACAGTAAGGATGATTAGGTTAAAACATCATGCATGCCTTGTCTAGTTTAGTCAAGAACATAAACTTTTTTAAAAATTTATGTGTATAAGACTAATAACAACCTCATAGCCCTTTTTAGGCTATGATTAGGGCTATAGAGTTTTAACCCTATCATAAGTATGATTTTATCCTTCAAAATTGACTATGGTTGAGTATGTGTCTGCTTGTAAATTAAAAAGTTATTCTAAGAACTACACACAATATGTATCTTCCTTGCCATTCTCACCTTGTTGTTAACCCCTTTTGTAAACCCTCAGTTAAAATAAAATAATAATAAAATAAATATGGAAATGATAATTATTTTAGTAATGGAGTTTAGGATTAAAACTCTTAAATGTGGCTTATTTTTAAGAACGTCGATGAGATGGGATAGCCGATTAAAGGCACTCGAAATTAAAAGAGAAGGGCATAGTTATAAATTGTAGTATATAAGGGTATAAATACACTTTTGGTATAAGAGAGGTATAAATACACTCTTGGCTTTTTAAAAAAGCCAAGAGTGGCCGACTATTAAAGAGAAGAAGGAGAAGGGTTTTGCCAAATTTCTTTATTTTTTCTTTAAAACTCCCTAGAAAACACTTGAAGGAGTTGCTTGAGGAAATTAAAAAAAGGGTTAGAAGGAGTTTTAGCTAGGAAAATAAAGGAAAAACCATTGAAAAGGTTGTTTGAGGGGGACAGTTCAAGAAGAAAAGGAAGGGATAAAGAGGTGAAGGAGAAACTTATTTTCTTGCCATTTTCTTCGTAAGAAATTGTGGTTAAGAGGTGATGAGCCTTAATCAAAGCATAAGTTAAAGCATTAGCATGGATTTTATTGGATTATATATTGTTTTGCATTATGAAAAATTGAATTAGAGGAATTAATTGTTGTAATGACTAGTTTAATGCTTGAAACATGTTTATTAAAGTATATAAACAAGGGTTAAAGTATCAATTTGAGGCAAAATAAAGAAAAATCATGGCTTCCTTACAAGCTATAAGTTCGGCCAAGTAGATGAAATGGGAGGGATATAAATTGTATTATAGATAATTCTAATACCTAACAATGATAAATTAATGCATAAAATTGAAGGAAAATGAAAGGGAACTCATGGTTCCTTTTATTTCATATTTTCAATCAAATTAGGCCATAAAAGGAAAGGGAGGAAAATTTATGGAAATAGTGTGAAATCATCATGAAAATGTGTTTTGAACTTAAGTTATGTAAGTTGATATTGAATTACAAATAAAGGAATGAAAATTTGGATATACGTATATGTTTACAAAAAATTAATCGAAAGGTGTTACTTAGGGAAATTGTGTAAGGGTTCAACGATTTTGGAAAAATAAAAACAATTTATGAAGATGAAATTATCCTGTATTGGCAGGGAAGTAGGAGCTGGGACATCTGCAGGTTGGTGTCTAACTCCTATCGTAGTTAATTTATACACTTCCAAATTTGTTATGTAATTCTTTATATCTTGTTAAATGACATTACAATGTAAATAACTTGGTGGATAAAAAAGAAAAAAAAATAGAGAGAACTCTAAATTTGATTAGATGTTCTTGCAATTGGGAGATTAATGATATAAATGAGAACCTTTGGTATCAGCATTACCCGAATTTGATTAATCGTTCCCAGGATTGGAAGACTAATGATATCAATGAGAATCATTGACATTGGCATTTCCTGAATTTAATTAGTCATTCTCAGAATTGAAAGATTAATGATATCAATGAGAATTATTGATATCGGCATTTCCTGAATTTGATTAGTCGTTCTTGAAATTGGAAGCCTAATGATATCAATGAGAATCATTGATATCGGTAATTTCTAAATTTGATTAGTCGTTCTTGGGATTGGAAGATGATTAGTAATTAAAAGTACATTCTCATTAAGGCTTTATATCATCATATTGCACTAAAGTATCATTAAATTCCCTAGCTAAAGCATGTTTTATAATAACAAGTCCGATAAAATAATATATCTTTAATTTATGGTAAATTCTTTTTTTGAATGCAGGTATGTCTCACAATTAAAAGGATTGATTGATGTGATTAACTATTGAAATTAAGAAGACAAACAAAGGGCTAAGAGAAGAGATGTTGGTTCAAACTGGAACACCATTTGATTATTGGATCATAACTAGAGTTGTAGACCTTGGATTTAGGTCTGCTTTATATGGATGGAAAGCTAAGACATAGACCTAAAACTTTCATGCGGAGTCCAAGAATCAATTCTGTCGTTTTCAAGTTCAAATCTTAGCAACAAAGAAGAAGTCGGAATCTGTCCTGCAGCTCAGACACTGTTCGGTGTTCAGCTCATATCTTGAGTTCTAGAAGTCCAAATGAGCTCTGGTTTTTTTTGTTGGAAAGCTGAGACAATTGCCCACAACTTTCATAAGTATAATGGGCTCTAATTCTGATGTTAGCAATGACATTTTGGCCAACCAACAATATCAATAACCAGCCAACAATGTCAATAACCAGCAGCCAACAATGTCAAAAACCAGCCACCAAATCAATGGTTGGCCACCAACTAAATAGTTTGTCAACCAATCAATATTTCTAAATTTTAGCCTATAAAATGAGGCATTTGTCATGTATTTAATCATCTTGGTTTTCAGATCAAGATCATGTTCTTGCTTTCTTTCTTTATATTTTTGTAATGCTTAAGTTTTGCTTTCATTAATCTCTTGTTTATACTTTTCATCATAACTATGTTCTTATCTAGTTTATTTATGTTCTTCTTCTTCATTATGTTTAGCTAAGTTAATTATGTCAAGGTGAAAAGGTTTCTCTAACGGTGTTAGAATATGTATAATATAAACTCAACATGGACTTCAATGTTTATATTCAAGAAAGTTTTCTATTAACATGTCTTATCTTTTTATCTTATTAATTATTAATACCTTACTTGTTAAATGACTATCTAGATTGATGTTGTATAACACTTGGTACATCAAATGCTTGATCATTCATAGTCTTCGGCCGACATCGTTGTTATGAGAGAAACTTGATTTGTTGTTAACATAAGTTAGCATCATGAATGCCTGATGATATTTATAAGTATGGTGTTACTTAAATAAGATAATTAATATGATCATGTTAATACTTTATAATGAGCCATTAACGATGAATCATCCGATTGGAACCTCCTTTGTGTGTGGTTTCTAGTTGAGTAATAAAAAGAGTTTATTATATTTATTTGAAATACCATTAGTGAATCCTCTAACCTTGACATCTATTTTATCATTGTTTAATCCTTACATCAATATTACATCTCAAAGTTCTCTTCAACATCAATATCATTTTCATCATCATCATCATCATCATTATTATTATTTATAATTTATATAGTTTACCTCTCTGTGGTTCGACCCCGGTCTTGCCGGGTTATTTATTACTTTGACACTCCTGCACTTGGGATAAGACATCAACTCTTTGATCGTGTCAGAAGACTAATGATATCAATGAGAATCATTGAAATCGGCATTACCCAAATTTATTAGTCGTTCTTGGGATTAGAAGACTAATGATATCAATGAAAGTCATTGATATCGGCATTACCTGATCTTGATTAGTCATTTCTAGAATAGGAGACTGATGATATCAATGATAGGCATTAGTATCAGCATATTCTAATCGAATCATGTTTGAAATAATGAATAAAAATATCAATTTGGAATTGATATCAGCCCTGCTCAGTGGGCTAGGTAATCAAATGATTAATGGTATTATGATGATTGATGTAGTTACTGAAAATAGGAATGATCATGAAATAAAATAAAAAGAATTTAGTTGAAATCTTAAATGTATTTAACTATTCATTTGATTATCTCATAAATGATGAATTAAATGTTGCATTTTTTAAGGATCATTATAATCATGTTAGGAGTAGATCTAACCTACATCTTTTGATCATATAGACTAAGTGTAAATTTTGAATTTTAAATTGTAATATTACTTTATCTTAGCATGTAAACATAAATGCTCATCTTTTGCAGTTATAGTTATTTAAACTAAATGTCCTCTAATATTTATATATGTTGAATTTTATAGTAAACTCTTAAGGATTGAATTTATTGCAATATATAACCTTATTAGAGGTTAATTGAATGAATGGAATGGAAACATTGATTTATGTGGTTTACGATCTAATAGAAATGGATCAAGGATTTACTTGTGTATGGATATGGAACAAATTATGTCGATAACTTGATACTTCCCATTATAAGGGAAACTTTGCTGAAATTTCAGTAGAAATTACAACAGAACATCAAAGTTATATGTGTATATATATAGACACACACACACACTATGTTTTTGTTTCGAGAAAAGTAATTGGGATTGCTACACCTTCCCTCATTTCCATAGCATGCCAAGTTGTTAATTCACCTCACCATTATTTGTATTTCATTAGCATAAGTTCTAGCTTGAACCTCCCTACCTTAATCTCTCTTGCCTTCCCCATTCTAGTAGTGTAATATAGGAAATGTTTTCTTATGATAGGATATAATCATAGTCAAGGAAGACTTTTTTCTCATAAAATAAACAAATGTCTTTACCTTTTTGAAGTAGTTTTTTAATTTACTATTGCTCTTTGTTAATTCCTTGCATGGTTAAAATGGGAAAAATACATGTATAAAAAAGGCATCATGGAGAAAATAAAAAACTTAATTATGCACAAGTGGTTTTTTTTATGTCTCCTTTTCCAAGGGATCGACGTTGAATTTTTTACGAAAAGGCCTTCTCGATGAGTCTCCATTTCTAGAGGACCAATGTCAATATTTTTTTAAAAAAAAAAGTGGTCTAATCAATAAGTCTCCTTTTCTAAGGGACCAACATCGGACTTTTCTCACATAAAAGATTGACTCGACGAGTCTCTTTTTCTAAGGGACTCACATTAAATTTTTACCCATAGCTTTTTCGATGAGTCTTCTTTTCTAAAGGACCAATATTGAATTTTTCCTGAAAAGCTTTCTTGATATGTTTTCTTTTTTAAGGGACCGACATTGAATTTTTCACAAAATAATTTCTTGACATGGCTTCTCTTATAAAGGACCGACATCAAATTTCAAAAGTGACCTAATTGACGAGTCTTTTTTTTTTAAGGATTGACGTTGATCTTTTTATGAAAATGGGTCAATTCTATATCTTATTTTCTAAAGGACTGATGTTGAATTTTTATAGATGATAATAAAATTAATAAATTAAATCATAGATTAAGCTAAAAAAAATACTTAGATAGTTAATGACATGTAATGAAATAAATTTAGGAGAAAGCATATAGTAAAGGTAACCTTTCTTTTGAAAGGATGTGGTAAGGGTGACATTGATCTTCCATTAGACATACCTAATCCCTTATTTGAATATTTGGAATCATTATATTTTTATGATTCCTAGGTTTCTTTAATTACTAAGTGGCAACTTCAATCTTCCATACTTGTTTATTTTATTTTAAAGTTCTTGATCATCATGTCGTTTGCGACAAGGCTCACCACATATGAGCAACTCGTCATTTTCAATTCCTATAAGAAGTCAATATCACATTGGTGCTTGACATCGATCTTCTCTTAAGAATAACTAATCCTTTACTTGAATTTATAAAACCAGTGCATTTAAGATTCATAATTTTATTTAATTATTAGGTGGCGAATTCCATTTTCCATATTTTTCCCTTTTATTTTGGAGGCCCTGATCATTGTGTCGGTTGCAACAAGGATCACAAAGTATGAGCAACTCATCATTTTCAGCTTTCATAAAAAGTTCATATCTAATTGGTGTTTGACATCAATCTTCCCTTAGACATAACTAGCCCTTTACTTGAATTTCTACAAGTAGTGATTTTTTAGGATTCCTTGTTTCCTTTAATTACTTGATGGAAACTCCATTTTTTCATGCTTTTCCCTTTTATTTTAGAGATTCTAATCATCATGTCGAGTGCAACAATGCTCCCAAGTGTGAGCAACTTGTAATTTCCAGCTTCCATAAGAAGTGTCTATCTCATTGGTGTTTGATGTGTCGTACTAGATTTACGATGTTGTTATGTTTCTTGACCTTTGGACTAAGCATCCGATATTATAACTTTGAGCTCGGATTTCATTTGGATATCAGTTTATGGTTCTTAAACTTTTTTAAAAATATATTTTCCTTACACTTTCAAGAACAATTTTTTTCTCTAGAAATATCATTTTTAGACAAGCACCTTTTACTTAATAAGATGGTATAAATAATATTCAACAATTTCTTTTAGATATCCATCAAATTTTTATTTATATGATCAAATCTATATGCATCACATCTCCAAGTCTCTAAGTATGATAAGTTCAGTCGCATATATTTTCATATCTCATATTGAATCTTATCAATAATATTTTTTTAAAAAAATTATTTAAAAGGTAAGTAAAAATTTGTAAGGCACAGCCCTGAAGAAAAACGGTGGAAGATCTGCATAGGTTATCATGGACTATACCATATCCAACATGATGTGATTTCTACTTTTAGATACTTCATTATGTTATGGTGTTTTAGGAGGTGTTCGTTATGAGTGAATCATATTCTCTTTTAGATGATCTCGAAATTCTTGGCTTAAGTATTCTTCACCTTGATCTGATTGAAAGATCTTGATACTCTTTCTATTTTTATTTTTTTTTACTTCATTTATGAATTTTTTTAATCTTTCAAGTAACTCAGATTTATATTTCATCAAATACATATAACCATATCTAGAAAGGTTATCAGTAAACGTAATAAAAAAAACACACACACACAGAGATATATATATATATATATATATATATATAGAGAGAGAGAGAGAGAGAGAGAGAGAGAGAGAGAGAGAGAGAGAGAGAGAGAGAGAGAGAGGACACAAATCATCAATGTTCCATGTATATTTGTATGCTTTAGACTTAACACAATTCATTTATTCTTTTACTCTTTCTAGTAAAGTTTTTTTTTTCATCTTCTCCAATAAACAAGCTTCACAGGTTTTGTATGATGTATAGTCAGAAGGATCAAAACATCCTTCTTCATGTAACTTAGTGATTTTTATTTGATTTATATGACCTAATCAACAATTCCATAAATATGATGAATATTGATTATCTAACCTATTTATCTTACTATTTATATTGAACATGAGCATTTCTAAATCAAATATATACAAATCATTTATATAAATATCAGATCCATAATAAATATTATTATTATATAAAGAAAAATATTTTTCATTAATAATAAATTTAAATCCATTCAAAATTAAATAAAAATTGATATAGTATTTCTATAAAGTCCTAAAACATAATTAAAATTATGAAGTTCTAGTGTCAACTCACTTAGAAAAGTTAAATAATAAGTTTTTATAACTTTTGCTCCATTGTCAACTCATAGATCTATTTTGCCTTTATTCAATCTTCTAATTCACTTTAATTTTTACATATTCTTATAGATATCAAAACCACATCTGGTATACAATACCTAAGAACCACCATGTGAAGTTGAAATATAATTTTCAATCATAAATAAAACATACATGTTCATAAGAAAAGCTTTTATCATCTTGCTTGCAGCCAAACAAATTTTTAAAGGTCTCATAACTTTCAGTTCTACTAATCGTATGAAACAACTCTTTAAAATATATAATTATAATATATGAATCCTTATTCTTATATTTCCTTTGAATTTGAAGTAACATGCTGGCTATAATTATATATATAGCTTATTCATTGTCATTAATATGACATTGATATTCGATCTTAACTTTTTCATCAATGTTTTCATTAGGGACAAGAGGAATTGAAATTTCAAGAATGTATAACCTATTTTTCTTATTTGAGAACAATTATCACATTTCAATATCGATCTAAGAAGTTTGGTCCAGATATTTTTTTAATCAAATTTATATTTATAATCAAATTTAGATAAGTTTTTTAGATAAGTTTTAAAGATATAAAGTATTAGTTTCATGCATAAATATTTATAATCAAATTTAGATAAGTTTTTTTTAATCATATTTGATCTCCAACTATTTTTCATATATATTAATAGCCCTCCCTATTAATTCAGGAAATTTAGCTTAGATCTCCTAGTGGGTAGGATCATATTTAATTTATATGACATCGAGTGACTCAAAAAATCAAAATAAGTTAAATTAGATAGATAACATGACTTATCAATCACATATTTATATGACTTGAGAATTATACACACAAATAAATGTTAGGAATAAATGTTGATGAAAATCAAAGTCTAAAAATTGAAAAGATGAGAAATAAATACAGATCAAGATATCTGATTTTGTGTCGCCATGAACTATTCATATTTTTTATTTTATTATATGTCAATAATTTTTCATAAGAAAATTAATAATTTAAATTCTATCAAAATAAAATAATTTTCTAGTATAATTATTCTTTGTCTTATTAATCTATTTTTTTCAACAAAAAATTATATTTTCTTTTTAGCAATGCACTTCATTTAATAAAAATTGAATGCAATTAGAATAAACTAGTCGTCTACACTCCGCCCGGAATCAAACTCAAGTTTTTTTTGTCAACACAAAAAAGAAAAACACAGATATTAGCACAATGTTTTACACCATTAAAAAATTCTAATCACGTCATGGACTCAATTTTTTTTAATTTTTTTTTGTCAATGTAAAAGGATGATGAATGAATTTAATAAAATAAATTGAGAATTATATATAAAACAAATATAAAAAAAATTCTAAGGAGAACCAAAGATTAAGTCAATAAATTTAGACAAATATAAATATTAATATATCTAATCACGTCATGGAGAAAGCTCTTCAATTTTTTTTCATTTAATTATACATCAATAGAATATAAAATTATTTCAACTCTACTGATAAAAACTTTTCTAGTATAATCCCTTACTTTTCTATCAACATATTCTTTTCCAAATTTTTTTTCATGGGTTCTTAATCTGATAAAAATTGTAAGTAATTAGAGTAAAAAAAAACTCTAAGTAATTTTAAATAAATATAAAAAAGGTTTCCATTTAGATAAAAAAAAAACCCATTATATAACTAATATGCACCCTTTTTTGTATTTTACTTCACCAGAATAATTATTTTTTAAACAATAGCTTATTAGAACCATAAATGCAAGTTTCAATAAAAATAGAAAAAATATATATTTTGATATTTTTGATATGAATATATTAAAAAAGAAAACAATAATATACTGCTGGTGTGCTATAATGGAGAACTTTTTGGAATCTATTTTTTTAACTAATTATACTATTACAAAAAAATATTTGCAAAAAAAACAACAAATAAAATCATAAAGGAAAAATATATATTTTAAATTTTTTTTTAAGATTCATGTAATATTCTTGTTTTAAAAACAAATTGTAAGAAGCACAATTCATTGACCAAAAAGTCAACAAAAAATATTTGCAATATATCGCTCGTGTGCTACAACAGGAAACTTTTTGGAATTTATTTTAAAACTAATTTTATATTATAAAAAATATTTATAAAAAAGACAATGAATCAGATAATAGAGGAATTTGTTTTTCAAAACCTTCTTTTATGATTCATGAAATATTCCTTGTTTTTAAAAAAAATTACAAAAAACATAGTTCATTTAGCAATAAGTGAAAGAAATTCAACAAAAAAAAATTGCAATAACTATCGTGACCTGAACTTTATTTTTATAAAATATTCACGACCCAAACATTAAAAAATTAATTATGTATAGCAGATTCACATAAAATAATTAATAAAATGATTGCTAACATTATAAAAAAAAGGTAAGAATCTCATTAAAAAATAAATGTTAAATTGATTGATATTTAATGAAATAATATCTCAAATATAAAAATATTTATTGAGTTATAATTAATTTTGATTAAGCTTTAAGAAAAGAAATAAAAAAAAATCATGAAATGAATAATAAAAAGAGTGCCTACAAATATCATAAAAAAATTATTATAATCCCACTATAAAAAATATCATAAAAAAATAAGCTATTTAAAAAAAATTAGCTATTTAAAAAAATCAATCCAAATTAAAAACAAATAAGGGCCTTAAAAAAACCGTCTAGAAGGTTGGGCATAGTAAGCCAACTCTGGCTCCCAAAAAATTGGCAAGTGTGCATGGACCAGTAAGGGTAGGCTTCCATGTCTGGTCCATTTTTTTTTAAAGGTGGGCGAACAACTGACTATATGCTCAACTTAAAAAAAAAAAAAAAAACAAAACAAATAATGCCTCGTCTATACTGGCAAGTGATGCGTTGCCTTTGGTTTCAACGCTGACCACCTCAAGTGGCCAAAAGGTAGGTTTATAACTTTTCATACTAAAAAAAAATTCAATTTTCAACTATTTTTTATATAAAAAATATTGTGAATATAGGTTATACATGTTATAACAAAATGTTTTTTTATTCCATATTGAAAAGATACTATGTTAGTATGTTGTCTTTTTAAGTTGAAGTATTTAAACAAAAATGGTTTTTTATCCCGTATTGAAAAAACATAACTTTTTTCTTGTAAACATAAAGTATATATACCAAAGGGTTTCACAACCCATATTAAAAAAATAATTTTGTTCTATATAAAATATTTTTCTAGTATTTATATAGTGCACTTTGAAAATGGTTAATAACCAACTAAAAAAAAAAAAAGATCTCTGGCCATGAGAAAAACACATTTGAAAAACAAAACAGGTCTCAACTGGTTTATGCCGGGTCGCCCAGATCACAAGTCATGGGTCAACCAAGTTTTGCCGGGTTTTTGCTCATCCCGATCTTTTGCCTTACCCGGACCGGTCCAGTCACTGGGTCAACCAGGTCCCAGATCAACCTGTCAGGCCGGTCCGGATTTAGGATCGACCCACCAAACCAGTTCGGGTTTAATAAGAATGCTTTAACCCATTAGAATGGTCTTCTAACTGCTGTAAGTCCGGGGTTACGAGTCACGTAATTTTGCCAAAAGCAATCAGCAATCGTTAACGACTTACAGCTATTAACCAGTCGCCATGTATGACCCGAGGCTTAGACCGTTGGAACCAACAAGACAACGATTGTTAAACGCCGTCAAGAAGGCAAGGGAGTCTTCGCATCCATCTCTTGTGTCCACTTGTAATTCGCTGCAAAGTAAAACAGCAAACTACATTATGGTCCTTTTTGACTCACCAATGTTACACTTCTCCTCTCGTAATTTAAAATTTCCCAATATTATCCTATTTGTTTTTTCTCTTTTGATAATTAAGTTATTTTAATACATTTATTTATATATGATAATCAACAAGACATATATAATCCTCAAAACTAAGACCAGTGACTCATAAAAAGTTTCAATTTTGCTATACGATATTAAATAACCAATGCCAAGCTAATTTTTTTCTTATTTTTTTTCTCTTAATATCAAATCCTATAAATTTTATGATATATCAAGAATAAATTCAAGAATCAAGAATTAAAAATAAATCCAAATTATAAAAGCAGATTATTTGATGTTAGGTTATCATTGGGTTCTTACGAAACAATTAGAGAATCTCGTAATATAAGAGTAGAATTGAAATATAGGGGAATCTACAGGGACCAAAATAAAAGTATCCAATTACACTTATTTACACTTTCTTACACAACCCCCTTTTTTCTCTATCTTACTAGTCTGCAGCATTTCTAATTTTATTTGGGAAAAAAGCAGACTTTCTTAGCTGTCCAAAGCACGAACCTATAGTTATTTCCCTGAAAAGGATCTGCTGCTTTTCTCTCTCTGTTATTCATCCAATTAAGGTCAGTGGAAGCTTGCTTTGGATCTCTAATTATAATCAACTTTCTGCAACTACACCTACATCTACCCAATTCCAGGTCCGTTACTCTTTCTTTCTTTTTCGAATTGTGAACTGTTGCTGCAGCAATTCTTTTTTGTGTTGCTAGCTTTCTTTCCTTCAGATCCGTCGTTTTTAGATGCCTTACTGTGTCGTTTCATGGACCTTTTCTTTGCTTGCTTAGTAACTGAAATTAAAAAATATTTTGATTTATTATTAGTCTTCTCTGCTTCGCATCAACGTAAAATTGAAAAGAAATTGTTTTGATTGGATTTATTGTTGATATTCGGTACAAGATTTCAGTGTTTAGTTAATGAAGTTTGCGATTAATTGATGGTTTCTTGAAATCTGGTGTTAGAAATGGCGAATCGACTAAAAGAGGATGAAAAAAATGAGCGCATAATTCGTGGACTTCTCAAACATACAGAGAATCGCAGATGTATCAACTGTAACAGTCTGGTACTCTTTCTTACTGCTACTTCCCTTTCTTTTTTTTTGAAATTATTAGCATTACTTTTGCCTAGTGTTGTTCTTTGAGAAATGGAATGGTGCGGCTGAGTTGGTCTTAGCGAGTTTAATTTTGGTATTTTTTTTTAACATTGTTTGTTGAAATAATCTTAAAGTAAGGCTTAAGGTTATGCTTTGGTAAAGCTGTGTGTGGGGAACTTGTAAGGCATAAGAAGAAGAAGAAACAAATGCTTGCAATGTTGGTTCTGAATAAGTAAAATGAGTTAACGGAATTGGTAGCAAGTGGTTGTGATGGTGGGCTTGAGAAATATTGTATGCTCCTTAATATAAGCTCTTTTCAGATCCATATTTACCAAAGAATGCTTATGGGAACCCAACTGTTAGTGAGTTTGACTTCGATAAATTTTATTGCTCCCCTTTATTATATAAAAGGAGGAAAAAAAATGAAGATTTGGTAATTTCTTCATTAATATTGGTTTGATTTGTAGGTATGGAAAGAAAAAATGAAGTGAACTTCCTCCATGATTATTGCTTACCTCTAACAACCTTTTGAATTTGAGATGATGTTAGTTTGGAAATGATAGATTATAATATGAAATGATTTTTTCCCATGTAATTGACTGTGTAGATATTTGGGCAAAGTGCAAAGGACCTTGCAATTTGGCCATTTTGCGCTTGATTGATAAGTGATACTGTTTTTGAATTTAACTTTTCTTTTCTTTCAATTGATTTGTATCTTCTCTGTTAGCAGTGCCCTTCATTCCATTGAAAACAATAGAGGTATTTAATTTTTCTTCGGCAAGTGAAAAAAAAATCACCAATGGTGTCACTAACGTTACTAGAACAAAAGGAAAGATAAAGTATCAGTTTGTGTTGTTTATACTTTTCCTTTACTTTACTATTTTTTTTTTCAACTTTTGGAAATGTTGCCAAATCTAGTATTAGGATTTAGGAATATCTACTCTTTCTGGCAGATCTAAAGACATGTTAATTGAATAAAACACAGCTCACTTAAGTGTTGGAAAAATCTGTCAATTGAATGTAAAATGTCCAAACAGAACGTTTTTGCATGGTTTCCTAGATATTTTAGATACATACATGTGTGCTTTTCCATTACGATTATAAAGAATTCCAGTAGATGATCCAAGTGATGTTAGTTTGGTTTTTACCTGAAATTGACTTGTATGGTGGACGTGGGTATTGGTGCTCTGTCCCAAATGATCCATAATTTATGATGCAATTTGAAAATTACATGAACTCTGGACTAGAGATCCAATCATTACCATAAAAACATTTCTGGTGCTTTAGGAAACTGATTTCTACATCATAACAAAAAATTTCCTATAGCAATGCCCTGACTCAAAGAAAAAAGAAAAAAACTATGGTGGTACGAAAAGTAAGACAATCTTTAACCTGAAAAATGCCAGAAACAGATTCAACTATGTGACTTTCAACTATACTCATTCTTTTGTCACGCATATGTATGATCCTTATTCATGCATGAAGGTTGAGATTGGATGGTCTCACTAATTGTGACTTTTCAATGCATTTCTTGTTTTTATTATTGAATGGTCATACAATTTGTGACTTTGCAGTGCATTGCTTGTTTTTATTCTTTATTGTCAAACTTGAGCATTGCTTAATATGGTGTGATTTAACAGTTCTGTTATTGCACCACAATTTTGCTGTTATTATATTTCATGGATTTGCAATCAAGAAAGAAATTGTTTAATTCATCTCATGTTAGATGCTTGCTCATGAGAACAAGATTGTAGCTCTGTAGCAAATATAGGAAAGTGAATTGTTTTATTCTTCCTATCTGTGACAACATTGATATAAAAATGTTCTCATGGTGGTTGGAATAATGGTGTTATAAGATTTGTAGTGTATATCCGTTACAATTCTTACTTTTGGGGAAAACTGGCATTTTTTCCCTTACAAAAGTGCTGATATATATTTTCCCATTGAGCAGGGACCTCAGTATGTTTGCACAAACTTCTGGACATTTGTTTGCACCACCTGTAGTGGAATACAGTGAGTATGAATATGCTTTGCTATACATTGCTATCCAGTTTCTTTGCAGCTGCTTGCTTTCTGTTGGTTGTTCATGTGTATTTCTTAGTATTTGTTGAGATGCATCATGTTGCGGGTAGTTTTGGGGAGAGGGCTCTGTGAGAGTGAGAGAGATCAAGTTGCTTGTACTAACTTGCCATTCCATATGTAGCCGGGAGTTTACACATCGAGTAAAATCAGTATCAATGGCCAAATTCACCTCACAAGAAGTTGCTGCTCTTCAAGAAGGAGGAAATAAGGTAAAATACCCCCCCCCAATCTTAGAGTTACACTTTGCTTGTCAATCTTGACTGTTTTCTGTCTCATTTTATTTTCTCAGCGTGCAAGGGATATTTATTTTAAAGAATGGGATTCACAACGCCAGTCTGCCCCTGACAGCAGGTTATACTTGCTTATTTTTGTGTTTCACATCTTAAAAATTATTGCAGTTCTGATTTGCTCTTTTGCTGCCAGTAATGTTGAGAGACTTCGAGACTTTATAAAACATGTTTATGTGGATAGAAGATATACAGGTGAGAGGAACTATGGCAAGCCTCCAAGTATGAAGATGGTAAGATGCCCTCTCTTTCTTCCTAGTTTTGATTTTTCTTGATACTATCACTTGCATCGACAAGTATTCCAATATTTATAGAAGGGAGCTTATATATATATGTGTGTGTGTGTGTGTGTGTCACTGTCCATGTGCGTGTCCTTTATGGCAATAAATATGTTTTGGCTTTTGTTGGATCTCCTATTAAAACCTCTTCTCCTTGGATGTCATGAAGGATAACAAAGAAGACTTCTCTGAGAATAGGAAAACTGATGCGTATCAAGGAGGGTCTAGAAGTCCACCATATGAAGATACACATGAACATCGTTACAATGAAAGGTCTAGTCCTGGCGGAAGAAGTGATGATAAATATTCAAGATATAGTTATGATGAAAGAAGAAGTCCTGGATATGATCAAGAAAGTCGACAGTATAATGATTACAAAAGAAGTCCCGCTCGTCCAGAAATTATCAATGATTGGCGTCGAGAGGATAGATTTGGAAATGGCAGGAAAGTGGAAGACCGAAGGATATCTGATGGAGATCCGAAAGTGGAAGGCAGGTCACCTGAGCGGCCAAAAGAGGACACTTCCAGCCCCCCTATGGTACGTCCTGTCAGAGAGATTTTGGGAGATAATGTAGTGCCTCTTCGTATAAGTGAACCTCCTAAATCCAATGTTTCAAGGCCTGCTGATGTCTCTGCTCCTACGCAGGTAAAGCTCTGTTCCATAAAGCTGTGTTTACAAATTTCCATTCTTGTTTCTGCTTCTTTTATCCACTTCTAAACTCGTTCTGAAATCTATCGTTGCTTAGATGTCCATGATCCTAAGAATTATTACATCTATGTTTTTGCCGGACAAATCTTGTGCATTTAGTGCTTTCCCCTCTTCCAGGTCTTATGTTTCATTCCAAGAAGTCTATTTTGCTTGTTTCTGATTTGAGAAAACATTCTAATATACTGCACTAAAACCTTATAAACTTGACAGTCTTAGAAAAGAGTTGATCACAATTCCTGTAATATCTACAAACAAAGAGTGAGTTCATTGTATTTAATGTTGTTAAAATCCTTACAATGTATCTTTTCTTTAAACTTTGTATGTAAGGAAGGTATCTTTTCCTTAAGTGTATGGAAATGTACATGGGAGCTATGAAGAAAGTTGAAGGCTAGTATTGGTTTTGGAAAATCCATGCATGTAAAAAGTTGATATTTTAGAGCGTTCCATTTTCCTGTTCTGAAAATTTTCTCAGGATTTATTTATAATGTGTGAATGTTCATAGAAATCACAACCTTTAAATGACACCTGGCAGAAAATAGAATGCAATTATTTAGGTGCCATCCAACTGATAATTTATGTTCCAATTTCAATTAATTCGAGTTGCAAGCAATTTGAATGTGATCGTGTGCAATCTACCTTGATAGAAAATTGTTTCAAAGAAAAAGACCAGAAAACAGCCACTATGAGCTCTGATTTTACTGATTACTGTTTCGCTTTGTGGTTGGATTGACTTATCATTCTCTGTGAAAAAATGGTCGGTTGCCTTTCTTCCATTATTTGCTTTTCCTTGTCACTTGTTGCTTTTTTTAAGTAGTTTAGTCTTACTTAGAAATCATCTGCATGCTCTCTCTCTCAAATTCAGATGAGAGAGATAATCTTTAAACAGATATTTCTCATCCTCTGTATTCACCTGCTTAGCTCTGATCTTTGCTTTCATTATCTGTTGCATTCTGGATGTCTTTGGTTATTTTATTTTTTAAAAAAAAAAATTCTTCTGGGTGGAAACAACAGAAACTGTTACGGGAAAAAGAATAAGAAACAGTGTTTGAGCATTGTTACTTTTAATTTCAGCGAACTGCATCTTCCAGTAGCTTGGGATCTGCTACTGGGAATCCAACAGAAGTGAAATTGGAGAATACTAGAAGCTTAATTGATTTTGATGCTGATCCTGAACCTCCTGCCGCCGCCTCAATTCCTCAAGCACAACAAGCTACAATTCCTCAATCAATTGTGCATTCTCCAAGTGCTACCAATGACAACAATTGGGCTTCTTTTGATTTTGCCCCTGAGAATAAAGCATCTCAGGTTCCAAAAGCAAATCCACTGGAATCTGTTCTCTCACAACTCTCAGTTCCAGTACCTGGACCTGGTCATATATTGGGATCACACAGTGGTGCTGGTGCTCCTGCAACAGCAGCTGTGGGCAATCCAACAAATGCTTCCCTTTTTGCATCTGCAGGGAACACATCGATGTTGCCCTTCAATTCTGTAGCTCCTGCAGCCACACCAGTTAATAACTTGTCAATATTACATGCTGGTGGTGTTTCAGCAACTGCCCCAGGATTGGCACCTGCTATGCCTGTCAATGGTGGTAATTCATTTGCCAGTGTTACAGAAGCAGGGCAGTGGCCTAGTGTGCAGCATCAGCAACCTTCTTTATTCCCTGTTTCTACTGGTCATTCTACTACTCAACAATTTACCCCACCATTAGCTTCAGGGAATCAGGTGAGCCTGCTAGTGTGGTTTTTGTGAATTATGTGCTGTATGTTGTCAGATATTATTGTATGTTTATTTAATTGTCCTCACCTGCTGGATTTTTTTGGCAGACCTGGAATGTGTCTCCTGCCTCAAATGTGCAAGTGTCTTTGGCGACACCGTATGCAGGAGCTCCTCAAATTGTCTCAAATCCTGCATCAGGATTCATGTCTGCTGGTCTATCACAACCATCAGCTGTGGAAGTTAAACCAACTGGAAGAAGAGAACTGCCTGTGGTAATTGCATTTTTCTGTTCAATCTTGTTTCATTATTTTATGAGGTTTCATTGGATATGCTAATAGTTTTTATGGTTGCATATTGCTTATTCAATGAATGTTGAATTTGTGCACAGGATCTTTTTGCTGCTACATATTCACCTTATCCTGCAGCAATTCCAGGGTGGCCATCTGGTCCAGCTCGTGGTATGGGTTTCGCTGTGCAATATAATAGTGTTCCAGCGGTATGCTTATTAACCCAAATATGATGAGTCAATCTTTTCCATGTTTTACAGTTTTTTGTGCATAATTCCTGGACAAATTAATCATAGTTTAATTTTTGTTAACTACAGTCTATGCCAACTTTTCTCCAGCAACCTAAGTCAGCAAACCCTTTTGATCTCAGTGAACCAGTTCAAGCCCAACATGTATGTGATTTTATTTCATTTCATTTTAAAATTCAATATGTGCATATCCTTTGGTCTTATTTGATTGAATTACTCTGCTGTAAAAATGATGCTATAATGTGGAAAACAATGTTTTCACTAAATGCGTGTATGAAATTGTGCTTCTTTTGGCCTCAATTTTATCAATAACAGAATAGGGGATGAAATTGTCAGTTGAAAATGATTGGATATCAATCTGTTTTTCCACTTCCATGATATGTGGTCCCTATGATGTAGTTTCCTTCAATGACGCCTTTGCATGCTGCTCTACCAAATATGCCACCTTCGGGCTTACAACATGCTTCCAGTCTTGGTACGCCCTCACCAGCATGGATGTCACCCCAGTCATCTCCTTATCCACCAGCATTGCCTTCCCAGGCACCGCCTTATTCTTCATCTATACCTCCAAGTATATAATTCAATTCCTGTTCTTTCTCTCTCCCCTCTGCTTGGTTGTTTATTTTGTGCTGAGTTATTTGAAAATCTCAGGGGCGTATGTGGCTCAACAAGCACCGAGTAGTATGCCTTTTGCAGGGTAAGTTATTTTTCTTGGTGTATTTTATGTCTGAATATTATCTCCCGAATGTCATCCCTACTTTTTGAATTTTATACAGTCATTCAGAATTATTATTTTTGTAACCTGCTGTGTTTATGGTATGCCTTTTGGTTTTGAATTTTTCTGTTTACCTCAGTTACTAGTTTTATTACACAAAGCGTGTGTGATTTTACAATACTATGGGGCTCCCTCTCTCACAGTCATGTAGTGATCACATGAGGGTCTCGCATCAACGTGTGAGGAAGAGAATTTATTTCTAGAGAACTGTAGTTTCACCGAAGCCACTTAAGTAAATGTTCATTTACCAACAAGGGTTAGTGATTTTCTCGTTGAATGGTTAGTTGAACTGGATCAATTACAGTTGGTAGAGCTTTAAATTAGTATTCATTCCTAAATATTAAATATTCCACCTCTACAAGGTTTAGTTTCTTGTCTGAAGTTTAGAATTATCCGTGGTAAGTATTGGCAGCTTTTGATTACCATTTTAAACCTTCCACTTATCGAGGTTTCTAAATTCTCTTTTCTTTTCTATTTTTGGGTACAGGCATCAAGTAGGAGGTGGCTTTGGCGGTGATGGTGCTGCTTTTGGTGCCGTGAATATGGATCAACAGGTGGCTGGTAGATTCTCTGCCCCTCCAACCCCACAGCCTTTCTCTTCTGTTGGAGGAAATCCTTTTGGATGAAAGTAAAAGGTTTGTTCCTGCGACCCAAGTTTAGGGAAGCATCTACTTGATGCCCCATGCCATGCCGCCGGGTGGAACTTAGTTCTGGTTTGATATAATGTACTTTCTATTGATCCAGAAATTAAAGAGTGCCCATTGTTCATCTGATCAATTGTCAGAGAAGCTTAGTTTAGAGAGAGAGAGAGAGAGAGAGAGAGAGGGAGTAACTA
>Ga0307511_10002100_pt1 | contig 20853 bp, 18 predicted proteins | sample 13_EM_MG_FD_200266 | JGI IMG/M metagenome (GOLD analysis project Ga0307511, IMG submission 200266) | Populus trichocarpa ectomycorrhiza microbial communities from riparian zone in the Pacific Northwest, United States - 13_EM | ecosystem: Host-associated > Plants > Roots > Unclassified | place...
GTAATGTCCCCCCCCCCTGTGTTTGGTGCCACAACATACGCCTCTCTACCCGAAAACGGCTCCAGTGGGAGCGGGCGGTGCCTGTTATCGACAGTCTGTTCCGGGTGCATGATTGGTGGGAGTTGGATATGCTGGAGGGCAGTGATGATGGCACCGGCTCTGGTGTCCATTGTGCACTCTGGGGCGGATGGATGTGTGTGGCGTGGGTATGAGTATGCAACTTGAAGGACAGTTGGGCTTATGTATATATGGAATAATGCTGGTTGTTGTTGGGTGCTGGCTGGATGCTTTGCCCCCCACCCCGGGTGTGTCTATGCTGGACAGGTTTCGGAGAACAACCAGGCAAATAACGTTTCGAAATATCCCACTTATATCGTTATATCGTGTGCGTGCGTGTGTGCGTAAAAGGGTTGGAAGAATGTAGTGTCGATCCCTTGCCCAGTTTCTGTACCATATATTACCGTTTTCGTTTCCTATAACTAACTCCTTGCGCCCAATGTGTCACTTCCTCGCAATATCATATACACCGAACAAGCTTCTGTTTCGTCCCGAGCGACACATATGACATATCTATATCTAGGCTCTTTCCCTGATACTCCTGCGCCGGTGCTTTGTTCGCTGGAATTCGTCTGCCTGCGAGGCGCAGTACAAGTTGAGATGCAAGCTTTCGTGCTGCGGTTATGTTGTAATGTCGGGTACCTGTGTGAGATGCGTGCGTGTGTGGGAACGGGATACGAGATTTGAGACCACAAAAGCTGCTGCCGAATCAGTAGCGTGACGACGGGGCGGAACGAAAGGAAACAGAACTATGGACCAGGCAAGGTCTTGGCTTTGCAATTGGCTGTGTTTACAGTCTTATATTTTGCCCTGTTTATGACCTGGACACTTGGACATGAGCTTAGGCTTGCGAGTGCGTGACGATGCTGGGATATGAGCACGGGGAGATCGGACCCAAATCTCAGTGTTACATGTTGCATACTTTACTTACGATGCGATCTTGGTCCCATGGTCCCTGCGACCAAACTAAACCATGATAGCGTCTGCCCCCATATCAACAGTTCGTTTCATAGTCTACTTGAATCATCACTGGAATGAGATTGCGAATTCGTTCGACATTCCCCGCCAGACTACTACGATCATTAGCAATCTACAAGCTTTCTGCACTCTGCACCAGCGTCCGAGTCCGAGCCCCATATCCAGCCCAGGACCCTGTGCTTGCCCTGCGCAGCCACTTTTCCAGGATCTGTGCCTGGGGCAATCAGTCAGCTGTCACTCACTGCTGATGCCTTCTATCCAATCCATTTTTATTCTCTCCGCCATCCACATACTAAGTACATGCCTAGGCCTGCACGAGGCGCAAGCCCAGCAGAAGTGCCTTCGGTCTAGCGTTTCGCGTGTCGTGAGCCGCACATGAAACAAGGGGAGGGGTCCTACCACGTGACATGCCCGCCAGTCTTAACCCCTTTAAGAGGTTCTGCGGCCAGACACACGAGAGCTTGTGCCAACCAGACTAGACACACAGTTCGCGAACCTCGGCGAGTTCAGGGTAAGTGTAAAGTGCCTGTCGTCACAACAAGCACACAAAAAAACTTGGGTAGAACACCAGCGCATTTTATTCATCCAATCTTCCTTCCATCCCAGCTGACCTTGCTAAAGAAAACATACAATCAATCAACAGCCAAAAAAAAGTGCCATTAAACCATGCAAGGGGCGAAGCTCCCCACTCAGGCACGATCAATAATTGGGGAAAGAGAGAAAAAATCAAAGAAAGCCCCTAGGAATACACAACGAGAACATTACCCCCACACCCACACTGGCTATAAAATCCCAAAATATCCACAAATCTGCGAAATTATACTAATAAACAATCGTAAAATGATCCCGTCTGTCAGGTATTTCACCTACAAGCCTTCCTTTCCACATCTACCGCAGGCGATGGGGATTGAATAAAAAAAAAGAAAAAGGGGTATCATATCTACCCAACAACGACAATCGTATCCAACACCGTTCCCTGTAACCCTGTCTTCTCCCCTAAAGTCTTCGCCAACGTCTCAATACTTCCCAGTGGGTTCCGCCTCGGCCGCCCCGGGCGCCTCTTCACGGGTGCAACTGGTGCTGCTTCCTCCTTCCCTTCCGCAGCAGAATCTTTCACCTCATCCACCCCACCCTCCACCTTTATGGATCTACCCGCGCCCGCATAAGTCTTATTATCCACCCTATTTTGAATACGCGCTCCTATCGAAGTCACTAACGGCTTCTTCACAGCCCCCATAGATTTAAACCCCCTAACCATCGCCACAGGACCCTTTACCACCGTCTTCTTAATAACCTTCTTGTTGAGCATCTTCTTGACCATAGTCTTCTTCACAACCTTAAAAGGCCTGTTCAGCTTCTTAATCCCCGAAGTTGGTGCTTTGGTGTCCACGCCGACGGTGATGGAGGCCCGAATACGGTTCCGGGTAATTTTCTTTTTGGCTTTGACAGGGGCGGGTTTTACTTCTGCTGGGGGCTTGCGGCCGTCACTGCGCTTGCCCATGGCACCGCGGCACTTGGAGGAACCACAGCGGCAGACTTGCTGGCTAACGCCGGAGAACCAGCTATAGGGGACGAACTGTCAGTATGGCTCAGGGGGTTATAAAGAGGTAATGGGATTCATACTTGAAGTTGTAGTCGTATGTCAGCTCTTCCCCGGTTTCTACACCATTTTCACCGGCGAACAGTGCCATTCGCGGTTTGTTGTCCACAATCCACTTTTCCATGCGGCAATTCGGTTCACAAGAGTCTTGATAACGGGTCAGAACATACTTCTTGGAAATCTCTAGATAAAGATAGGAGGAGATACGTACGATTCACAAACCGTGCTACCGATCCTCTAGTAGCGTCTATTATCATGCTCTGATCAAACAGCATAAGATAATAAGACTGCATCCTTCGTTAGTAACCCCCGAAACTCCGTCAACTGGCTGACGTACGCTATTATTTTTGTATATTTTCTTCATACGACTCTCCGTCTCCTCCTGTGAAATAATTTCACCACAGTACTCTACTATAATTTGATTGGGCTCAAAGGATCGAGTAGCCCGGAGCCCAAATCCTCTATCCTTGGTCTGGGGTTCAATCATCTGTCAGTCTTAAACGATAACAACACCATTGTATGATGACATTATTTGGAGCGGACAAACCTGTATAACTTCTACACCCTCTGCGAATTTTGTCTTTTTCATTACCCGTGCCCTCAAAGCAGCAAATTGCCGATTTTGACATCGCTCCGTCCCGACATTACAATTCTCATCATTGCATTCGTAGTACACACAGCGATTCAGGCAATTTTCATCACACCCCGTTTCTAGTACACATGTACATTTCCCAGTCGGTTCCGCATCTGATTTCCACAAATCACGGGCATCCCCAACAAGAATATCTATAACCACGTCAGCGCCGGCCTACATCCATAAAAATCACAGGCAACACTCCAGGTGCTTCAGGTCCCGCCCGGAATGTGAAAAGTACATACTTCGACTCAGACTCTTCCATCCCGGTGGATGGACCTTATAAGGCGTCGGTGAAAAAATGTTGAATGGCAGCTTGAAATCGCGCCTGTTGTCCATCAACTCCAGTCCTTCATTTATCGGCAACGGCAAGATTGGTTTCGTTTTTTTGGGCAGAACCCCAGCACCAGATAATCTGCCCCGTTTCGTGCGCGGCCTAGAGTCAAATTCGTCTTCCTGGCCCACAAATAACCCTTGCGTCGCCCATACCTTCTGCTGTTTTTGCTTTTCATCGTCCTCGTCCTCGTCCTCCCCATCCTCCGAGCTAGCCTCTTCACTAGAATCCTCTTCCTCCTCTGAGCTCTCTTCCTCGACTTTGACTTTCTTCGAGCTACTTTGCCACTTGCCCCAGGGCCTAGAACCAAGCTTTGCATCCGCACTCTTTGACCCCACAGCCATCACCTCGTGTGATCTCTTCCCAATGTCCCGTTTTGGTGTTTGCGTGAGATCCCCAACTTTGGAGATATTTGATGAAAGCAAACTCAACCGCGAAGACCTCCTTCGACCTCCCTCCTCGGGCTTGATCCCTTTTATCTCTACTAGGTCTCTGATCTGAATGACATCCGAAAGCTGTGGTGAAGGCTGTTTTTTTACTGCATTCCCTTCTTGAGCTGGCTGACGAGGCTTTTTTGCCGACCTTGGTGATTTGACAATAGGTGGTAGGCGCGGTGGGCGTTGGCGTAGGACACGCGTTTGTATAGGCGTAGATGTGACCGCCAATTCGGGTTCATCTTTAACTTCGATTTCCGTCTCGGTCACTAGATAAAGTTCGGCTTGCACTCGAAGTTCCTCTCGAGGTTCCTCGGCCTCTAATGCCTCTAATGCACTTGGTTCTATTGGGGCTTGCTCAATCTTAAGCTTGACTTCAAGCTGTGCCTCTGGGACTAGTTGTGCTTCTGCAGGCGATGACGAGATTGCATCCTCAGTTATATCCATTGGCGTAGGTATACTTCCCGCTCTCGAATTCCCTTTGCTTGCATCACTTGTCGGTGTAATACTAGTGATGGCCGTGTCCATGGTGATAACGCTGCTGGAATCACAATCACGAACAACAATGCAATCCGATATAGGCGAATGTGAATCCCGGGCCGCTGACAGCGGCGGCGGGGAGGACATTGGCGGCAGTTGAGGCGACGACTCCATTGAGAAGATAGCACGGTCTGAACGTCTCAAAGAGAAAAGCCCAAACACCACACACGAACCGTGGGTATATTATTATTTTTAGAATTTTTTTCAAAATCCCGTTATGCGTATGTGCGGGCTGCGTGTGGTTCCTGAGCAGATTGTCGTTACGGAAACCCTGGACCGGACAGGACTAAAGTTCAGGCCACAGCTTTGTGTCGTAGTGCGGTAGACAAGGTACACGAGAATCCTAAACGCGCGCAAATGAAAGTCTTAGCAGGATCTAGAAATAGATGGCTGCAAATAGGCTGGAGAAAGACAAAACACGGGGCAAGGTGGAGTGTGGATTTTGCGGGCCAGCACGTATAGGAGACAGACAGCAGGGACTCTGCTTCAGTCGTAGGAAGAGGAAGACCGGTCGGCCGGCAAAATCAGAGTAACCCTCACGCGAAAAGAAACATATCATCGAAATGCAGGCGCTGAAAAAGGGAAGCGTCAGGGTGCATTCAAAGCAATTTCACCAATTAGATGTTCGATAGGGCATGGCGCCACGTGACATGCAGCGGGCACCAGTGCAGGCCCCGGCACTATCGAGCTGAGGGCGGCGCGGCGGAGGTGCTGCCTGCTTTAGTGAGGGATTATCAGAGGGGCACAATGCTGCTGGGGCATAATTGGATACAAGCAGCCAGCTGCAGCATTCACGTTTTTTTTTGCCCCTGATATCCTAAGCCCGTTTGCTGACATGATCACCTGGTCACCAAGACCCTGGCCCGCACGCCAAAAGGCTCCCCAGCAGAACTGGAATACATGAAGGTAAGATATATTAATTACAAAGACTCGGCCCTCGTTATATGCTAGACAAAGTGGATGGGTAGAACAGCAAGCCAAGTGACAAAACGAAAAGGAAGCAAGACGGCAACAGCGTGCTATATTCATGCAACATGCCAGCTCACAAGGAATCAAGAAATATGAAACACCTGTAGACAAAGGGCCAACCGCTACAAAGAAAAGAAGAAATCAACCGAAAAGTAAACCGCCAGAAATCATCACGATTGTAGAACTGTCCTCTCTACCGTTTCCATTCTATTCTCATTCGCCGTGTTACCCTCCTCCAATTCTTGGCTTTCCGAGGCCGTGGAGTTGGACATGGGGCCTATTCGTATATGTTCTTCAAATCGTTGGTCGCCCGGGTCGTATTTATTTTTTAGTTGAACATAACTACTCAAACGTTAGAAAACCCGTGATCAAAGGAAAGGAAGGCGGTACTCACGTTGGTGGTCTAGGTCTGCATAGCACGTTGACGAAATTCTTGAACCAGCTCAATTGGTCGTATGCACGATGGCGGTCTTGCGAGGGCAACTTGTTGCCGACAAGCTGCAAAAGTTAGATATCGTAAACTCGAGATTACCCAAAAAAGGGGGGAAACTCACATATTCCCTTGTGGTTTCTCCTCTTGCCATTAAACATATATGGTACCCCGTAAGAGCCATTGGATACGGTGCAGCCAATGCGCCATAAAGTATCATAGCAAAGGGAACCCTCAGGTCACCAATTGCGTCTGAGAACGACTTCCCATATTTTTTCTTCCACAGCATGATATGTGTCGTAGACAAAGCTAAGGTATAGAAAGCCAAAAATGTCGTCGTCAAAACAAATGTGAAAAAATATCTATAATTCCGTCGCCCAACGCAGTTATTTAGCCACACGCAGTGATGGTCTTGAGTTTCGATACAATTATCACAGACTCTGCAGTGATGGCATCTTGGTGGGCGCCAGATGCGGCATGTGCGACAATACTTGACGGGAACTTCTATTGGGATATGATTCTTTGCAGGTGGTCTTATCCGGGCCCAGGTATTCGTCGGAGGCACTGATAGCAGGTCATCGGAATCATCTCCTTCTAGCGGATGGAGGTTTCGAGGAAAGATCTAATAAAGTTAGAGGAACCGTAGAATCAAAAAATGAAAGAATACTTACTCCTGGATCTGACACGGAAGCTTTTACAAACGAAACCAAACATATCAGGAAAAGGTACGCATAAGTAATCGGAAGTGCAGGCGAGACATGCTTCCATAGCCACTGAGCAGAGTGCCCAAAGAATAGTCCTGACGGCAGTACCAGTAGGATCGCTGTCAATATGTTCATTGGCAAATCATTCGCCGTCTGAAACCTCCCCCAGCAGAAGAAGTTCGTATTGCCTTGAAAATGTTCAAAATTCCTCGTCACTGGCATCCTGATGGCCCCCCCTGACCCAGAACTCTTCCTCTTACTAGACTTCGATTCTCCATCCGCCCCCTCCACCCTTCCATCCATATTCGTTACATTGTACGGTGGTGACTGTGATTCCTCCTCGGGGGTATGTAACGGTAACACAGAGGTTTGAGACTGTAATGTTGCTCCCGTCGGACTCGCTGATGCTCCCCGCCCAATTTGAAGAGACAAATTTCCACCGTCTGAATCGCTAAAGGTATCCCTCCTATTCTGTGGATCAAAGGACGTCCGCCGATTGTACATATCCTCACCCAAATCACTCCCAAACACTGGCGTGCTAAGCCCCAGCCGACTCTGTTCCGCCTCTTGATCCTCTTTCACCTTGCTCCTCTGTGCCTGCAGCTTTGCAGAGCTCATTGGCCGATAAAACGCATGCGATGTCAATGATGGAACATGAGTCCTCGACGCAGATGAGGTAGGTCTATTTCGTATACTGGGAGTAAACCCTCGCCTTGACGGCGGAAGATTCGTCCATTGTCTCGCCGTACTGCTTGCAGCTGTGCTCGGGCGCGAGAAAGTATCTGCCTGCGGGTCCCCCACCGAAATTCTAGTTTTGATAGGGGGTTGCGCTGAGTTCCGCTGGCTCGCCCTGCCCGGCGCTAAGTCCGAACCTATGGGTTCGCTCCCCCCATCAGTCCTTGTGTCGACATCGGTCATGCGACTGCTAATGACGCTTTGCCCATCGTGCTCCTCATCGACCTCGGCGAGAGAAAGCGGAAGGCCATGATGCTGCGGCGGCGAGCTCGGGTACAAAAACGACGACCTAGGAGAGCCTGGATTGTTCATATTCTAAACAGCGAACAGAATTATTATTAAACGAACGTCTTGTCGATGACGGTTGTAAAAGTGGCGACCAGCGAAAAACGCGATGAAACTAGACAGCGAATCGGAAACAAACCCCTATGTCGTACGGCAAGCGAATAGCTATAGGGCGGCAGCGAGATGGCCCTGGCAGAGCCCGTTGCTGAAAATTGCATCAACGACCTTCGAATCCGATGTTCAAATTCAATCGAAGAGCTTTGTGATTGGGGGTTGTGAAGGTCAGGGGGTTTCTGACCGTTGCAACCCGGAGATCTCCGCGCTAGTGGTGCTCCCCTAGATATCATGTGATTATTAACTGAGGGAGGCCAGAAATTTACTGGAGCAAAAACTCTGGCAAGTAACAAGTACATGGTAACTACTTGGCTCCTTATGCATTTATGGCTATGATGTTTTATATTTCTATTCAGGTCTTTGCTTTGGGTTGTTGGTGATTGGTGTGTTGAAGCACACATTGTGCATTGGCATCATAGGATGGAACCCTGCCCTACAAAATACCGCCTGTAGATGCACCTTTTACGTGATATCAGGCAGCATCTATGCCAGGTTCAAACCAGCAAAATGCCAAAATCACTAACCTCAAGCTCTACCCCTTAACCCTGCCGCCATGGAGAGACCTCCAGCTCCAGTACCCCTCTCTGTGGGTTGTGTGCACCACCCTCAACGCCCTCTTCAGGCAATCCGCAATGACATTCTTCGCCCCAGAAATGTGTTTCATGTTGAAGCTGAAGGGTGGTATGTCAAGCAAGTTATTGAGCTGTCAGCAGGTCTATTGTAGAATATGTGTCAGGGCACCTCCTGACTGGAGCCCAGACCACCACTGTGTGCTCTCCTGGTGAACTGATGCACCGCGGCCGCAGAGGAGGGGGTTAAGGGAACACCCTAGTGGGCCAGGCGGGGGAGGGTCCGGCGGCGACTAACACTACCGCTCTGTGGACTGCCTCGTGCAACCTCCCGATTCCGGGGTTCACAAGGGAGTGAATCGGCCCGCGCATGGTTGTTCTGCGACCATTGTGTCCCAGAAGTGGAAGCAGGATGAACGCAGAGTGACGACAATGTGGGGGACCCCTCACCACCGAACCCACAGTAACCAACCTGATACCGACAGGGCAGGGGCTCCTTTGGACCTATAACGACTTATAGTGAAACTTCAACTATAATAGAGATGTTGTTCCCAATAGCTGCGCAGCAGGTTGTGTTGCGGAGGGGGGCTGATGGTGCCATGGAGGAGGGGGAAAGTGCTGTGGGCTGTGTGCTCGTTGCGATGTGATACTGGTGTTGCACCGGAATTTAGCTCTTCACCTACTCAATTGCTCTTCACCCCAATTCCACCTTCCTATTCCCCTGATTCTTTTCTCCTTCCCCGATCCTTTTTCCTTGCCTCCTTTCTCCTTATTGATACCTCCACCCACTATCCTCGTGACTACTGCTCTTTTCATCGTTGTTGCATTGCATGTTCTGTTCTTCCCAGTATGAACCACTTGGGATACGTCATTAGAAAAAAGAGCCTGTTCAATTCTGCCTCGTCTGTTGGTCCTGGATAACCTCGAATCTTTGCCTGCTTGTCTACTGGCGGTCGTAATCCAAGAGGATTGAGAGTGCCATAGAGGAGGGGACTATGGACGAGGGCGCCACAGGCTGTTGTCTAGGAGGAGGCTAATGTAAGGATTCGATGAATACACTGCGCTCAGGGTAATTTAGTCTTGCCCTAGAAGACAGCTTTAAGACGGTCAATTCATGGCCCGGGTACAATCGTGAGCAGTAATGACAAAAGATTGTAGCCTTGCACTGCTGACCTAGCTTTGAGTCTTTAAACTATAGTGAAAGATCAGGGTAACTGGTTTAGTACAGATCCGGCCGCACCAATGGTAATCGCACACAGAAAATCAACGAACCGACTTTGTATTTTCAAAGCAAGGACTTATCATTTAAAAGTCGAGGTCTACATCATGAGGGAAAAATTCAGGATGTCTAATATAAACTTGGAAAAGTTATATGGTTTTCACTGTGATGTCGTAGTTGTACCAATTTTGTAGAGCAACGTTTTGTACTCATGCCTTTGTTCACTTTTGTAGCTTGCCCCAAGGATCCTAGGGAGCTGAAATTGTAGCGAGTGAAAAACTTCAATAGGTTATGTTTGTCTCTTGGAGCGCTTGGTGATCTGGAGTTGTGGTTGAAATTTGACAAAATGGGTAGCCTCGTCACAAATGGGGAGTCAGTATTGATGTGAAAACAATAAGGCGCGGAGACTAATGGCGTAGAACTAACTATACGCTATACGTAGCAATATTCCCAACCCATGATTTAGTCGTATACGACTTCTCTATAAACTATCCATTAATAGGATATCGCTATAGGTCCCCAAATATCATCAAGGTAATTTTTTATAATTATTCCGAGTTTTTCTCACAATATGATTTTGAAGACTTATATCAATGAAGTTGCGCTCTGCACTGTGACCCTAGGTACGATATTTTAACAAAACGCACCCATCGATTCCTCACTACATGCACACCAGGAATTCGAATTAAAAAAAATAAAACAATCCCTCTATCTACCCAAAAGCTACATATATCCCAACAACTACTTCCTCACCTCACTAATCTCTTCATATACAGGTACAATGCCTATTTCGTCAATGATAGCATGCCATTTCCATAATGTGTGGGCGGGTGGGCAGCTTAGAATCCCTCCTTGCCCCACTTGTTGTACTTCTCGTGTAGCTCCTTGGGGAGGTTGACATTCGGGACGACGACGGCGTGGAGAGCACTAGGGGCGTCCTTGGGGGGGTTGCGGGGGTCGGCATTGGGGTGGTATTGGTACCTGAGAGGGTGGGGGTTAGTGGTTCGCGGAACTGCCGTTTCAGAAGAAAAAGTGGACGGTGGGGATCCTCACTTAGCAGTGGAATCGGATTTGGCACCATCGCTCCAGGGGGAGCTGGCGATGGCAACCTTTTGCTCGCTGGTGGTGGTGGTTGGGTTTCGGCCTAGAGGGGAGGGGCACAGAGCTGATATTAGAACCTGGAAGTTGAGCGATATTCGGATCCGCCATGACAACATAGGCACCACATAGGTCCCAGCAGCTATACCCCTCCCCATCTTCTCCTATTTTTCTCTTTCCGAGTTGAAAGACCCCCGGTTTCCTCTTGCCTCCAGTCCCACTCGTATACGCCCCTCCCAAAAGAAAAAAAACTTGCTAGGAACAGGCGCCCGCACCGAAGTAGTAACCAGCAACCCCAAAGATACTGCACATAACACCCATAAGAGCCTATCCTTGCACACCCAGTTTCAGCGACCCACACAAAAATCCGTCCCTCGCCGCTTTTACCAGTGGATGCGATAAAAAAACATACGTAGAGCTCAGGGTCCCGCTTAGCACTCTTGGTCAAGAGAGCCTTGCCGGCTTTGGTTGGAACAGAGGAGGCCATTGTAGGAGTGGAGATGGGAGGAGGCAATTGATGGTGGTTGTTGTTTTTGTTGCGACAGGCGGTGGAGTGACGTTGAGGTTGTGAGGTGAGGCTGTTCGAAGAGTGGGGCTAGTGTGGTTGGGGGGCTCGGCAAGAGATAGCTGCAGGGATCATTTTATCTTTTTTTTTAAATTGAATTTTAGCCGAATTCCTGGTGTGCATATTATCGGTGTGCTTTTTGTTTGAAACTACTTTAATTTGTGCCTCGTATCCAAGAGCACAACTCCACTTCACCAGTATGGGTCTGCACATCATGATCCGCCACCTGAATATGTGAGCTGTGCTAGCACAGTGAGAACCATTCTGTGTTTAAATTACAAACTCTCACAGCGATAGCGATAAACTTGTAGCGTTTAAATTAACCTCCGTTTGTTCATTTGTTCTTTACCTCCTGAACAGGTACATATGGTGAAGATAGAAAAGGATCCTTCGCAACAAATTGCTATAATTTCCCCTGCGCATGCCCATAAACTATGGTAGTGTCAATAGATGACTGCAATGCAAGCCCTGGTTCCTGGCATTATTCTTCCCGCTGCCCTCACTTCCCCCCTCTTCCTTCAGCCCAGTCCATGTTCACCCCCAACTCATGTATGATATCCAATACCTGTGCCCACCTCCTCCTGAGCATGTCAAGAGTGTTACTCCTTAATGCCCCCTTGCCAGTCTCCAACCCTTCCAACCTATCCAACTCTTTATTTACGTCAGTGGCTGTGTCAATCAACTCGTCACGGATACTTTTCTCCGCTTCCTGCACGAGATGTTCTTCCCTGGAACCGTCATACACTCCAGCAATGTACATCTGAAACCACTTGAGCTTCTCAGCAGCATTGCCGGACCTCAAATTCAGAAGTGACATGCGAAGGGCAACTTGTGAGCGGAAGCAAAATCCCATTTGATCGAGATTGTAATCACCAAGGAAATCACGGCCTTCGAGGTGAGATTTTTGGACTTGATTGAGGCGGGGAAGGATGAAACTGTCAATTTTCACATCATCGTATTTATTATTGTCGAAAATGAAGCCATCTGTTCGATTTCTATTAGAATTATGTACTAAGGGGGCGCATAGAATCTTACATTCGCAAAGCAGAAAGTCATTATTATGGGGCCCATAGCTCACGAAAACTTGATCTCCAGCTCTGTAATCCCGGTCACTGATCACAGTGAACCCCTTGGTAGATAATTCCACTTTGCACTGTGATCGATAGAGGGGAGCCGTGTTAGTCGAAGGCTTCAGGTAAAAAAATTTAGAAGCTAATGGTGAGATTGACTCACCCCTTCGTCTGAGTGATTGAAGTAGTCTATGAACGGACATAAACACATGCAGTTTTCTCTCAAGGCATCCTTATATGATGCAGGCTTATAAAATAAAGTACGAGTATTGACTACAATTCAAATATATCCGCAATAGTTAGCCTAGGCAAAGACGAGGAATTGGCAAAACCAGTCATGAGAGACACATACCAATTACCCATGCATGCTCAAAGCCCTCTTTAGTGGCTTCAAACCCCAAACTCCTCACTTTATTAAAGTCCGTCTCGAGCTTCTCCCTTTGGCGTTTCACGTGGGCTATCATGAGTTGGCTATCAATTAGTCATCCCAATCCAACACAGACCACCAAATCTAGGGAAATTTTACTGTGGGGGTAGAATGTACACTCACATATCGCACTCGGTGTCAACAACTGTTGCGTCTCCTGCAGCCATAGTAGTGGCATAAATTCTTTGAAGCTTCCGTGATTGGGCCAAACATCCTGCCATGGTTTTTGTTCTTTATATGATTTTGTTGCTAGTACAGCAGCTATTAAGGCATGCGTCCTCAGCTCATGTACCCCTCGCTCTCTACCATTTTCATCTGTCCTTATTGGAAGGGTTGGGACTGAAGCGACAGCAACCTCTCGGGTTAGTAAAGACGAGGAAGGCGTGAAAACAAGGTTCTCTCCAGCCTAGATATCAAAATATTAGCACTAATTCGTACAACGTCATAGAAAACAGTCGTAACTAGGGTATCAAGTGGAGGGCAAAAGTACAGAATGGCAGGCATCGATATGTATGTCATAGCATATGGTAGTCCCTGCCGGACATGCTGAGGGAGCCCCCGTTGCGAGATACAACCAATTAGAAGGCTGATCCTGTGTATATGTACAGTACCTTGATGTCTGCAGTCGCCACGATACCAATCCCAGCATTTGGGATGGCTGACACTTTCACTTTTTGAATGGTAATACCATTTTGCCCTGCCCAAGTAGTGAAATCATCATGCACCTGGCCAGCAGGTAGGTGCGACATTAGTTGAGCCATTGGTCTCAATCAGTTTAGCAGCGATTTTCTTACAACGTGGAGAGAAGCCATCACTCACACATGCACCCCGGCTTCTCTATATGTGCAGCTACCAATGAGTCACCCGTCATTTAGGAGTAAACCAAAATTCAGGAGGCCTGTGGGCACGTGCAAATCAAGATCCTGACAAGCAGGTAAAATATCGGTGTAGAACACACAGAACTTTGGTGTGTGTGGTCAACTTTTTTAAAGACTCGCGCCCGTAGATCTGCCGTGGAGCCCAAGGATGGCTAAAAGGGATATCCCTGCTGCTGTGTGGCTACCCGAACCTAACCATGGCGAAAGACACCACGCAATTGGGAGAAACGGTGGCCTCAAAAGCGGATAGATAGACTAGACGACGAGATCGATCGATCTGTACCTGAGTCGCTTGTCGGGTTGACCCGAACGGGTGGTCAATATACGCCAAGAGTGTCACAAGACCTAGGATTGCGCAACATGGTGGTGTTACCCTGAACCTCGGGAGGACCCGAGAGTGAGGCAAAAAGCTTGCAACTAGGCTAGCCCTCTTGTGTAACTCGCCGATGTCTCCAACCAGACTATGTATATGTTGTCTCGAGCCCTGCGTATGGCCAGTCCAGTTCCCCAGGCCACTAATGTCTACCAGCCACGGATTGGAAAAATTCATTGAAATGAAAACAACAAAAATCCAATCAGGCCGCTGTGCTTCTAGCATTGAATTGACAGGAATGTTATGGGATTGTTGATCAACGAACTGTCGATCACGCGTGCTGTGCCCCACATCTGTAACTAGCTGACCAAGTTTTCAAACAACGCAGATGTTGCCTACCGAATTAAAAGAAGTATTTACTGGGAGATCTCTGGAAACACTTTCCACGGTAAATCGAGTAACAACACCCTTCTGGTGACTACAGCCCACAGGACGACGTGGTTACTTAGTTAGTTGCCGGCCTCGGGGGATGTAGGGTGGTGGTCACGTTCTTGCCAAGCTTTGGCAAAACATTCCTTACTAGTGCCTAAATGACAAATGCAGGGCCTACCATGCGCGATGCAGCTTTCTGGCGTGGGCTTTGTTCGACGTGGACGTTGTATCCGGGAAAACTAATTATAAGTCAGGTTTACGATCTTCATCGCTGAATGCATACAGATACGCCTGTGCTTGGCCATTTTGAGAATAGAAGACAGCTCTCTGGGGAGTCTTCTCCACGTCGGCCGCCCGTCCTACCCCGTCCGGGCTCATCGGACTCTGCTTTACATTCGGCGGTGAGCATTCCCCAGATCTCGACCAGATCACACGCCCATGGCCCATCCAGGACGACTGCAGTGCAGCTGGGTGCAACTGCACAGTGCGCCGTGCGTTCGTAGTGTATGCCCTAGTCTCCTAATCCTAAGACATCCCTGTATTGCAATTGAAGCTGGCTTGGCTTGGCTCCCAGTTACCCCAGAATTATGCAGGGACTGCCCAACGCAACCCCCCACAACCATCCGCAAAACCACTCTCTAAACAGCTTTTCCGGCAATAACAGTCCAATTCCCAATTGGCAACACACTCCTGTGCAGTAACTGGAGAAGGCAGACATTCAACAGGGATGGATGCTTCAGTCAGCTTCAGACACTCTTCTAGCTCTCCTTTGCCCTGCTTCAATTGGCTGCACATGCCCAGTTGAATGGTGAAGAGGACCGACACTTTAGTTCTTGCGGAGCGACAACTTTCTGCAAACTTCAACCTTCTCTAAACAACTTGCGAGAACCTCCTGTTTTTCGGTATGAACCCAAACGAACCTCCGCGTCCAAAGGGCACTCAAGGCCAGCCTCCAGACAAGCAAGAAGTGGCGAAGGCTATGAACTTGGCCTTCTACCAATTCAAGTTGATCTATGTAAGGGATATCGTGTTCGGAGTCATACTCGGAACGGTAATTAACGAAGAAACGAATAGCTTGCCGCAAGAGATGTGCTTCCCGCGTCGACATACGAGCTCTCTCATTTCGACGTTATCAGCCATCAGTTGCTAGACAATGCTACGGATGAGCTGCGGAAGAAGTTCACGGAGCCACCTTACTCGACTGCCCTAGCTATATCATGGGCACCAAGGGAATTTCTGTACAGAGCCTGGAGGACGGGTCGGCGTTCACGCTCAATGAAACGTAAGGACCAGGCGCTCGATAGCCCCTACTCCGTCCAGAAATCGATGGATTCTGGGATGCTCAATAAACACGGCCATTCAGCAGTCTCCGCCCAAGGCCTGCCACCTGGAAAGCATCACGAACACGATTGGTTGAGTGTGGTCTTGAGATAGAGTACGTCCAGTTGGTATCCGTCTCAAAACCTTAGACTGGGCTTTCAACTGATACCTCTGGTTTAGCACTTCCACAGATCTTCTATTGCTATCGAGGCCGAGCGCTGGTGAAAGGGGACGAAATTACACATCTGAGTCACCAACTCAGCTACCATGATGAGGGTTGTGGTATCGAAAAGGCTGTCATTGATACCAACACCAACTGAAGCGGCAGATACAATACACACTCCTTTGATGGCTTATTTTCTATGTTTTTCCCCTCATGTCCCTGATTTCCTAGTGGCAAGATAGGCTGTCATGCCTTTTGGCGCTGTCATGGCTCTTTCGGTGGAGCCCTGGCTGGCGTATTAGGAGGGGCTTGCCCCTCCAAGCACCTCATAATGTTTCCGGCGTCAATTTCGGTCAGTTTTGTTGCGAATCATGTTATGTAGTCACGAATTCCTGTACACAATCAATCATCTATTTATCACTTGACCTGATTCTCGGACAGCAGACAAATCTCACTGGTGCGGCTCCAGGAGTTTGGGTGTGACCCACCAAGCTACCGGACCATCTGTGGTATGAAAGGCCCTGATCAGCCATCAACGAGATTCGTGGGTAGAGCACCCGTTTTGGGCACCAGAGAAGAGTATTTAGGACAAGATGCGTTCTATATTGGTCCCCTCGGGCCCAAGGCTAGTCCTCCAGGCCGGGCTAGGGTCTCTCCACCTAATGCAACTGGGTGTAATAGTATCACACCTCAGCCTGATAGAGAATGTGTAGTATGGCTCAATTTAAAAATTTGACAAGTGAACCAGACTGAAATTGCAAATGATAAGCCTTTGATTTTCAAGAGGACTGCTCGAGAGGGGTACTATAAACACCCCTGCGCATCTTCACCAACCAGGGAACTCATGATCACGTGCTCTATCCGTTTCTCCGACTTCCGACGACCTGAGACTAAACTAAACCGTGCCCAGACTTGACTTTCCAACCTTCCCGGAGTACGAGCTCGAGAGTCGTCAGTGCACACCAATTACTCAACAGCGCGATGGCGTCTAAATCGCTGACCCAGGCCCTCTTCAGATGTAAACCGCCGACAGTTTTCGGAAGGCCTGTCGCTAGACCTATACTACGGCCGCTCTCCTCTGCTCCACCATCCTTGGCTCAGCCTTCCAGCAGTTTTGACCCATTAGGGGCTATTGAAGAGAAGCCATGGGAGTTCGATGATATCAGCTCGGCTGGTCACGCAGAACTGGACCAGCACAGGGAGGCTAGAGAATATGCCAGGATTGCAGCCTATGAGATGCCTCTGTTGGCCCGTATGCATTCTGTCAATTCTTCCGAGAGTTGCGGGACCAATTGCTGATGTCCTTTCTGCTTTTTCAGGGTATGCACAACCGTTCCAACTCCCGACTCAGGGGCAGATATTACGCTTCCGATACACAACATATATGGGTGAAAAGCACCCTTCCGAGTGCAAGGTCGTGATGGAATTTACAACAAAGGACTTGGGCCTTGAGCCTGTATCACGGCGGAAACTGATCAAATTGGCTGGGGCGAGATACAATCCAGAGAAGGATCTCGTCCACATGTCATGTGAGATGTTTGAGACTCAGGCGCAGAATAAACGTTATCTCAGCGACCTACTGGACAAGCTATTGGTGGTGGCAAAGGTAACTGGAGTCTTGATGCTAGGATATATATAGGCGTTAATCAGGATCAATGACAGGATTTGGCCGATGATTTTGAAGATATTCCCCTCGATTTCAGACATTTTGAGAAGAAGTTTACAATCAAGCCAAAATTCCCGGTGGATTGGCGGATGACGAAGAAGAAGAGGGAAGCATTGAAAGAGATGAGGATGCAGCAAATGGGGGCACGGTAATGAGGACGCAGCAAATGAACGATGGAGAATTCACTTCGGATATATGAATGAGTATTTTTGCATGATCAGAGGGCATCATGCGTCTTGTGCGTACTGTAACATAAGAACTAGAGACATCTGAAAAGCACTGCACTGTATATACCTAGCAATCGCATTTGTTTATGATACTGTTTGCATCAGTTGTTTCAGGACAGGCGAATTGGAGTCTCATTATTTTATTTTTCTCACAAAACTATTAATACTCAAGCTGTAGGTAATTTTCTGTGTAGACACCCTTGCTGCTTTGGATTACCCGCGTCGTGCACTTTTCCGTACACAGTTCCCCGTGCAGTGGAAATCGCTGCTAGCAGTTTCTACTGTTGCCAATTCATTGCTCCTACCTCGGAAGGCTGAAAGCTCGCAGTTGTTGGTAACGGGAGGGGAAAAATTCATATCCTCGAGTCGATCAAGCCTCGGAACCAGGATATCGATATGACTGCTCAGGTTCCATAGGGGTGGACATTTATATATTTGATGGGTCACATGTCAAGCTCGGATCATGTTTCAACTGAATTGTTTGGTCAGTGCCAGCGTTGTACCTTCTTACCTGCTGCAGAAATTATATAGCACAGTAGAGGAGCAATTTGTTCTAGTAAATTGCTTTATATTTCTCTCATGTTCCTCACATGAAGAAAGCTACACAGCGAGACTCGCGTTGCTTGTCGCTCCGACCCAAAGCCGGAATTCCCGCATTACCGCAACTCCACCAAGTCTCAACTGCTGAACTCTGAAAGGAGGCTCTACAAATGGCCACGAAAGTCCACACAGATGTGGGCAGCTCGACTGGAATAGCCAATTCTTCAGATATACGCCTCCGAGCCGACGGGAACCCTGTGGCAACTGCAACCCCAACAAATCCTGTCGAGACTCAACCATCGCCGGAAGAATTGAAAAGGAGGAAGGGAGGTCTGGATAGGAAATATAAGCATGTCTTCCCAATACATTCCAAACCCAGAACATCTTGTCTCTCCCATGAAGCGGTTGAGGTTCCCTCCTTTCTGGGTTTCAGGAACCTCATGGTTCTCGTTTTGAGTAGGTTGTACCTTACAGACTCCTTTTACGAACCAGACTAACGTAGACTTCACAGTTGTTGGAAACCTCAGGCTTGTAATGGAGAACTACATGAAGGTTGGCCTCATTGCCATCCTGGGTTTGCAACGTTCATCCTTGCTAACGTGGACATGGCTTGCAGTATGGTTTTATAATCAGCCTACAACACGATATACGGGCCAACGACATCCGCATGGGAGCTCTTCTCTACTTCCTCATCCCCGCCCACCTGTTTGTCGCGTACCTAATAGAGCTCGTTGCAGCTTCACAAGCTCGCTTAGCGCAATCACGAACAAAGAAAGATGAGGAGCCCCCAAAGCGAAGGGCAGCCTGGGTGCTGATTGCATGTGCGCATGCCGTCAATGCGACCGTGAGTTTGGGTGTGGCAAATTATGTGGTTTACTACAACATCCATCATCCAATGGTGGGGACATTATGCGAGCTTCATGCAGGTAGGGCTTCTTTAGGAACCATGCGGGGCCGTGTGGGGTACTGACGTGTGGGTGAGAATAGTTATCGTATGGTTGAAGCAACTATCTTATGCATTTACAAACCGAGATCTACGGTATATCCTAACTCATTCTTTTAATTGTTGTTAAATCCTGCAGATCTGACTGTCGAATTACAGAGATGCTTACCTTGAAGGATATCCCGCACCAGAGATTTACGCCTCGTGCCCTTACCCACAGAACGTTACCCTCAAAAACCTATGTTATTTCTGGTGGGCACCAACACTAGTATACCAGCCTGTGTATCCGCGGTCTCCAAGGTTTAGAAGGAGTTTCTTCTTGAAGCGAGTGGCGGAGGTTTTTGGTTTAAGCCTGGCAATATGGTTCCTCTCGGCACAATATGCAGTGCCGACCCTGAGAAATTCATTGCACGCAATGGATAAACTAAATCTACCGGTTATTCTAGAAAGGTTGATGAAATTAAGTACAATATCATTGGTGATTTGGTTGGCCGGGTAAGCTGTGCCGAGGCCCAAGGAAGGGAATGATTCACTGACAGGTTATAGGTTTTTTGCATTATTCCAAAGTGGACTGAACGCCCTTGCGGAGCTTCTTCGGTTTGGGGATCGGGAATTTTACACGGAGTATGTACATCATGTAACCTTTTTTGTTTTTAGGTGCATACTGATCATCTGACAGCTGGTGGAATTCTGGGTCTCTGGGCACCTATTGGAAGGCAAGATATCTCCAGATCCACAAAGATGGGATTCTTACTTACCAACTCTGGTATCAGCTATGGAACAAGCCCGTCTACCACTTTATGAGACGTCACATTTACGCACCACTTGTTGGACGTGGAGTCAGTCCCCGTGCCGCAAGTATAATCGTTTTTACATTTAGTGCCTTTTTACACGAGTTACTAGTTGGGGTACCGACCCATAATATCATTGGTATGGTATCATACGAAGATCAACCTGTAAAAGAACCTCCACTGATTATCGCGGAATAATAGGCGTTGCATTTGCTGGAATGATGTTTCAAATACCATTAATTGCCATAACGGCCCCACTTGAGAAAGGGAGGATGAATGTCATTGGAAATGCGATCTTTTGGTGAGTGTGGGCTTTCCAATGAAGAATGCCGTCTTGCGATGGTGAGCTGATGGTTTTTAGGGTGGCGTTTTGTCTGGTTGGACAACCTCTCGCAGTATTGCTTTACTTTTTTGCCTGGCAAGCAAAATATGGACGAATCAAGCCTTAATATCTACATATATATTATTTTGAGCGTAGTCGATTTTACTGGTATCTATTGTGGAGATATAGTTCTTCGTAATGAGGAGCGGTAGATAGAAGCTTCGAAGAGATGCAGCCTCAGGGTGTGCCAACCAGACCACCTCAGGGTATTAGAGTATATAATCTGTATTATGAAGTCTAGGGTAGTTAATATTTACCCCCTCCTGATAAACGCTCGCGTGTTACCCGTTACCCGTTATCCGTTGTCAGGGGTGTTGGCGTCCGTCGTTTCACTTTGAGTGCCGATCGTGTACTAGCGTCTCCGTCACAAGGCGATCGTGATCATACACGCTTTCCAATCCAACAAACATCCCCCCACGACATTGCAATCCACAGC
>Ga0307511_10002101_pt1 | contig 20850 bp, 13 predicted proteins | sample 13_EM_MG_FD_200266 | JGI IMG/M metagenome (GOLD analysis project Ga0307511, IMG submission 200266) | Populus trichocarpa ectomycorrhiza microbial communities from riparian zone in the Pacific Northwest, United States - 13_EM | ecosystem: Host-associated > Plants > Roots > Unclassified | place...
GTGTGTGTGTGTGTGAGAGAGAGAGAGAGAGAGAGAGAGAGAGAGAGAGAGAGAGATGGGAACTTCAAAATAACTGACGTGTGCGATAGCCGGCAGATAAATAGATATTGTGTGGAAACTAGTTCCATGGTTAATTGGACTAGTGCCCTGGTTAATGGGCAAATGGAGAAACCAATACCCTAGTTAATGAGTAATTAGAGAAACTAGTGTCCTGATTAATGAGACTAAGTGCTCTGGTTAATAGGTTATTGAAGAAATTAGTTTCTTGGTTAATGAGATTAGTACTTTGATTAATGGGCAATTGAAGAAGCCAATAATTTGGTAATTGAACAAATATCCGGTTTGGACTACAAAGGACATTAGTATGTTCTTAATTTGTGCTAACTGTATTGATTTGTAAAGTTAAGGATAAAATAAGAAATTAATTGTTTAGAATTGATAGGGTAAATATATAGAAGAGATAATAGTAAATAATCATTGTGTATAAAGCTGATTGTATTTGGTATTAAATAAAATATTAGGTACCTCGCAGCATTGTGTCGAGTAGTAAATTATGTTTATAGTATTGAATTAAGATATTGATGAAGATGTCGATAAATTGGTATAGTTCAAGTATGAGGAAAACTCCACCGGAATTTTAGTAGAGTGTATATTAAATTATTTTAAAAAGACAGTTATGCATAATGGTTTCTGAATGGTTGGGGTTGTCATATTAAGGGATTAATAAGTTATTCGGTTGACCAATTGACCACAACAATAACATGTAATGAAGTAAGGTGTACATGAGTTTGACTGTGCTGACAGGTTAAGGTTTGGGTATTAAATTATCCCTACGGACAAAGTTTAATGGAAAAGAAAAATAATATGAGCACGTCTTTTAAGTATAAAAGTGATGAAAGTTTATGTGATAAATTATAAATAATAGAAATGGACATGAAATAAGTGGAATGAATAACGAATCGAGGAAATTTCTCGATATAACAAGGATGTTGTATGGATTAATGTACAATGTATAATAGATATAATAAATGCTAGGGAAACAAAAGGGCGACTTGAATTACATATGTTGTGAATTAAATTACGATGTGAATTAGACATAATTATGCAATGATTTATGATATGGATTAAAGATGGTTGTGAGAGGAAAAGATCATATGATTTATATGTGTTGAGGAAATAAATTGTGGTGTAAATTCCATGTGATATGAAATAATAACATAAATTGAATATATTCATGAAATGGAAAGAGTTATGAAATAAATCCAAGGTGAAAAGAAACACTGTATGAAAGTGTTTGAATGATTTCGATCAATTTTAAAGTTGTGAGGAATAAATTGTATATTGATGTGTTAAACTAGATTAAGGAAAAAGAAAATGAAAAGGAAAGTTATCATGATATAAGAATGATAATGTGATGAATAAGATGTTGGAAATAAAACTTATCAAAGAACGATGAATATGTATAATGTTGGAAATTAATGTAAGATCAATGTTCTTAAAGAAATATTTATGAAATTAGTTTTGATCATATAGTTATTAAACGTTAATAACTAGGATGATGCAAGTGTTTATTATGAATTAATTTTTTTAATTTTTTGTATGTCACAGGTAAATTCTTTTGAGGACATCAGTTTCTTAGGGTCACTAAGTTATCTAGTTTTATGCAGAAATAATATATGTATTTTAAGAGAAAGATAAACTTATAAATAATTTATGTGAATATGATTTCAACAAGAGTTGTGATAAACTGTGTTTTTTAATAAATAAAAATTGTTGAAAGGTTGTTGAGACTTTTCTTATATATATAAAAAAACAATTTACTCATATTGTTTACATACTTGATCAATGAAAATAAGTATAAACGCATGTGAATGTGCTAGGCGTTACAAGGTCACTTAGGCAAGGGCAGGGAGTTGGATCTAGTTATGCTATTGATGAACTCAGATCATTCAATAAACGATGTAGATGTAGATATATAGATGAGTTATATTGATATAATTTGGGATTTCAATTACTAGAATGTTAAATTATTAAAGTATATGAGATTTATTTTGCATGTATATATGTCTTTTTTTATTTGTTTTCCTGAGGCTATTTGTGATTATGAAATGTAAAAATTTATTGAGTTTGATTATTGTGGTTCTTTGCAGGTATTTTTAAGAAGAATAAAATGTTGGGTATAATTCCTATATAACCCTGCCTCATTTGTTAAAATTGAAAAAGAATTAACTCTCTAGAATCATCAACTAAATTAAATGATAGATTAACAAACTAAATAATAAATCTCATAAGAAGTATTTTTTCTTAGATTTAGATTTATTTTTTCTAGAATTTAATTGATGTGGCGGTTTAGAACCATGATATTAAATTAATGTCGATGTTCAGAAATGCGATATTAATTAAATGTCGTGGTTCTGAACCATGGCATTTAAAAATATGATATTTCATCAAAACTTTTTATTATTGTGTTAAATTGCCATTTCTTTTGATTTTGTATGCTAATTGCCAATTTGCCTTGATATTTATCACTCTTCTCATTGTTGATCTTAAACTAATTTTGTGTAGGTATATAACCTGTCTAGGACATCTCAAACTAATTTTGTGTAGGTATATAACCTGTCTAGGACCTAATTGAGGAGGGATTAAAACTCATTATATGGTTTGAGAATATTCTGACTATTAAAGAAAAAAAAAAGTTGAAGTATTTTTGTTTGCCCTAAATAACATTTTTTTGCTTTTCCATTCAATAAAAGAGAAGTAGGTGCCTTTTCATCTTGAATTTGGAATTTACTGGAAGTTAAAGAATGCATGCAGTCTCTATAAGTGGTGTGGATTCATGATTTATTTTATTTAAGGTTATCACTTTCATTTATAATAATCTATTTCACTAAAACAAAAACCCAACATGAAAATAAATAGAATCCTAGTTATCATTTACAAAAAAAATAAAAAATTACAGACTTGCACATATAATACACAATCTAATGCAAACCCATTAACCTAAACACAAAAAAAACTTTTAATACTTACCCACAAACTAACCTAGCCCATATAACACATCTAAATGAACATCCTTTAAGGTTTTCCCCTATCTAGTAGTTTACATAGGCATCTTATTAAACACCAAGCACCAAAACCCATAACACCATTCATTTCACACATATATCTAAAAACAATAAATTATAAGCAAGATTCAAAGAGGGAAAAACAAGCATAAACCCACAAGTAGAGAATGCTTCTGCATCCTCACATGTGTGAAGAAATGGTGGAGGAAATTTAGCTAAACACCAAATCAAATAAAAAAAACTTGAGATTTTTATTGAAAATGTGAAGAAATAAAGGATGGATAGTCTTTTTCCCTCTTTTCTCTTTCCTGCAAGCATTATTCTTCTCGTTATTGCATCCCAGTTAAATAAAAATTGCTACAGTACTTATTATATATAGCGAGTACGATTCACAAAGGTATAATAATGAGTATTTAGCTAGCAACAATGCTCTGAAAAAATCTATACATTCTATTTTAGCTAAAAAGATAGGATAGCAAGCAAAAATATAAAAGATCTAAGAGCATCCACACCATTGCTCCATTGCTCTTTAAAGAGAGTCCTTAACTATAATAGCTAATTAGTGTGGTTTTCTCCAATAGCATCCATGCTCTCTAAAAGGCTCTCTACTCTAGCTTTGTGAACAATGCTTACTACATATAATGAACACTATAGTAATCCTCAATTGGTGACGAGGGATAAGGTGTGAAGGGAAAAGGAAGTGAGGTGGTCACAAGTAAAGGAAAAGGTTTGGTTTGAAGATGGATAATCCACTATAATTGGATTTTGATTCTCTTTTATAAGGTGATTCTAGTATTGAAAAATCCAATCTTTTATCAAGATTTATAAAAAGTAAATTCAATTCTGAATTCAAATCCACTATTGGTGTTGGATTTTCCTATCGTAGTATCCATGTTGATGATAAAGTTGTCAAGTCTGGGATTTGGGACATTGCTAGCCAAGAAATGTATAATTTATTTTATCTCTAAATCATGGATCTTTGTAGTTTTCTATACATGGGTTTTATATTATCTTATGAGATTTTTATTTAGGTCCATTATATCAAGGATGATTCCTTGAATCATGATGCAGATCTCAAAAGTCACAAACTGCCAACAATCAAGCATGTAACAGCTAGGAAATAAAAGGAAAATTGTCTGTGTATGTTAACTTTGCTTATTTAACTCTGTAACCGTTAGACAGCATATCCCTAACTTTAGCTTCCCTTGTTAAGAATAGATTGTGCAGGCTTTGTATATATATAAAATACTAATCTCTGTATTAGGTGTGTTCTTGAATGATCAATATAATATTCTTCTGTAAGCAAAAGCCAAAACAATCTGTGCAATAGTCAATATTCAAAATGGTATCAGAGCATCACTCCACCGAGAATTTGATCCCCAACCCTGGAAATTTTCTTCCACCCATCACAAACCCGCATTCCACCACAGAAGCTCCACTCATTGCCTTGAATATTGCAACCCAAATCAATGAGAAACTTACACCCTCAACCTTCCCTCAATGGCGTGCACAGTTTGAAGCTCTTTTAATTGGCTACAATCTCATTGACTATGTTACTGGTGAGAAACCATGTCCTCTCCAAGATAATTCCTCTGTTTCCTCTCTTCAAAAATCTCATTGGGTCAAGCAAGACAAGCTGATTCTAAGTGCTATCTTAGCCTCCACTACACCCACCATAACTCCATTTGTCTTCGCTGCAGCAACATCCCAAGCTGCTTGGTGTAAATTAAACACCATGTATGCCAGCAAATCACGCAGTCGTGTCATGCAATTAAAAGAGGAACTTACTTTAATCAAGAAAGCCAATCGATCGATTCCAGACTACATGCACACTGTCAAGGCTCTTGCTGATGAGATTGCACTCATCGATCATCCCATTTTAGAGGATGACCTTACTCTTTACATTCTAAATGGTTTGGGACCCGATTACAGAGAAATTGCAGCACCAATCCGGGCACGGGAACGCTCACTGTCTTTTGAAGAACTTCATGACTTACTTGTTAGTCATGAATGTTATCTGCGTCGTCTTGATGCTTCCACGCAGCAGCTCATTGCTACAGCCAATTTCTCCAATCGCCGCTCGACCTCTGGCTCTTCAAATGGAGGTAATATTTACAGGAGTTTCAACAAACCAGCAAAAGAAGGCTACTTTAAATATGATGGTTCTCCTACCCCGTTTTGTTATAATGGTAACTCACATGACCATAAGAAGCACAACCAATTTAATGGTCAACGCAGGTATTCACCAAAATGCCAAATATGTGATCAATTTGGTCACACTGCTAAGCATTGCCCACAGTTCAACTCCTGTAATGCTACAGTTAATTGTGTCTCTACATCACAAGTCAAGGATACTAAATGGCTTATTGACTCTGCTGCTTCTCACAATATCACCGGTGATCTTGCAAAATTATCTGTTCATTCCGAATATGATGGTACTAATAAGGTTGTCATTGGTGATGGATCAGGTTTGCGTGTTTCACATACTGGATCATTAGCATTTCATTCACCCACTCGTACCTTTCATATCACTAATACTCTTTGTGTTCCAAGTATACACAAAAATCTTATTTCTGTTCATCATTTTACTCTCCGAAACAATGTTCTCATTGAATTTCACCATTTCTTTTTTCTTGTCAAAGATCAGATCACGGGGGCGGTCCTATTCAAAGGTGTATGTGAAAATGGTGTTTACACACTCGCGGACTCACTGGTATCCTCTCCAAAAATGGTTGCAAATGTGCATGAACGGACGTCACTTGATGGGTGGCACAAACGTCTAGGACATCCGTCTTAAAAACTTGTCACACAAATTATCAAGTCTTTTTCACTTCTAATAAAACACAAAGATCACGTATCTTCTCTTTGTACCTCTTGTTCAATCAATAAAGCTCATAAGCAACCATTTCGTCCAACTAGTCTTGTAAGTCATGCACCACTTGATCTCATTTATACCGATGTTTGGGGACCCTCTAATACAGTTGGCCTTGATGGTTCACGATTTTACTTGATTTTGGTTGATCATTTTACCAAATATATATGGTTTTATTCCATGTCAAATAAATCTTGTGTTAGCCGTATTTTTCCTCAATTTAAACACCTTGTTGAAAAAAAATTTCATACCAAAATCAAAAGCATTTATTTGGATAATGGTGGTGAATTTGTTGCCTTCAAACAATATTTTTCTATACATGGAATTAGTCACTACACCACTGCCCCTCATACACCTCAACAAAATGATGTATCGGAATGTCGTCATCGTCACTTAGTAGAAACTGGTCTTACCCTACTACATGATGCCTCTTCCTCTATCTTATTGGCCTCATGCATTTTCCACAGCTGCATATCTCATTAATAAGCAACCAACTCCCCTGCTCCAAAACAAAACCCCATTTGAAATCTTATTTCGTCAACCCCCTAATTATCTCAAATTAAAAAAATTTAGATGCCGCTGTTTTCCCCTCACAAAACCATACAATACAAATAAACTTCAACCAAAAGCCACCACGTGTTTGTTTCTAGGATATTCTACAACTCAGAATGCTTACAAATGTTTAGATTTATCCACCAACAAACTCTATCTCTCTCGTCATGTCCTGTTTGATGAAAGTCACAGCCCATTTCAGGCACTCTCTCCTGCATCCAGCTTATCTACTCCCTCCTCTTCGGCGACTGTGCCATTCATCAGTGTACCTGCTCCACTGCAACCTTCACCAGTGATCTTGGATCGTGCTGCCATTTCTGCATCACCTTCAGGTACCGTCTCTGCTCTTCCCTTTTCTGTTGAGGACCATTTGCCATTTAATTCTCCATGTTATAGTCCTACTGTTGTTCATCATAGTGAGGATATCACTTCCTCACCAGTTTTGCCATTAACACCAGCTTCTCCTTCACCACTCACCACTGATGTTGCTCCCCCTGCTCATCTTTCTCCCACTGTGATTGATGTTGTTCCTAATCCTCTGCCCAGCAAACCCATTCCATGATTACTAGGTCCTTGAATAAAATTTACAAACCCAAGCAATTTCATGCTGTTGCCAAACATCCCCTCCCTAATGCTATTGAACCCAGTTGTGTGAGCCAGGCATTAGGTGATTAACGGTGGCGCCAAGCCATGTCTGCAGAGCTCACGGCTCTAATGCGACACAACACATGGACCTTAGTACCTCCCCCGAAACATTGTTTTCCCATCGGCTGTAAATGGGTGTTTCGGGTTAATTGGAACGCTGATGGGACGATTGATCGCTTTAAAGCGAGACTTGTTGCCAAAGGATTCAATCAACATCCTGGGTTAGACTACAAGGAAACATTTAGTCCGGTTGTGAAACCGGCTACTATTCGGTCTGTATTAACCATTGTTGTCACCCAAGGCTGGCAATTGAGACAACTTGATGTTAATAATGCTTTTTGCATGGTCTGTTAAATGAAGATGTGTATATGGTTCAGCCTCCGGGTTTCAAAGATGATACCCATCCTCACTATGTTGTCGCCTGAACAAAGCCATTTATAGCCTCAAACAAGCCCCACGGGCTTGGTATTCCACTCTCAGGGGTGCCATTTTAGAATTTGGTTTCATGAACTCTAGAGTTGATTCCTCCTTGTTCATTTATAAGACAACATCTGTAACTTGTTACTTCTTGGTGTATGTGGATGATTTGGTTATTACAGGAAATGATCCCATCTTTGTCTCATCCATCATTGACCAACTAAGCAATCGGTTCTTTGTAAAAGACATGGGTCAGCTACATTTTTTCTTGGGCATGAAGGTTATTCCTACTACCACAAGTCTTTTTTTTTTGTCTCAGCACAAATACATCAGGGACTTGTTAACCAAGCTGAATATGCATGGCGCCAAAGAAGTTATCACTCCATTATCCACTACTATTGTGCTCAAGCTTCTTGATAGCACATCCTCGGTTGATAGCACTGAATACAGGAGTATTATTGGTGCCCTGCAATACTTATCTCTCACTCGACCTGACATTTCTTTTGCAGTTAACAAGCTGTCCCAATTTATGCATAAGCCAACAACAATACATTTGACAGCTGCTAAACGATTGCTTCGTTACTTGAAGCATACCATCTTCCATGGCTTTCATATTCGCAGAGACATGAACCCCAAATTCATTACATATTCTGATGCTGATTGGGCAGGTAATTGTGACGATCGAAAATCCACTTCAGCATACATGTTTTCTTGGTTCTAATCCTATTTCCTGGAGCTCAAAAAAACAACGAGTTGTGGCATGGTCGTCCACTGAGGCTAAATATCGCGCCCTTGCCTCTGAAACGCTATGGCTGTTAACACTTTTTACTGAACTTGGCTATTCCACCTCAGCTCCTCCACAGCTTCTCTGTGACAATTTGGGTGCCACACATTTGAGTTTCAATCCGGTTCAACATTCTAGGATGAAACACATTCAGATTGATTTGCATTTTGTTCGTGATATTATCTAGAAGGGTACTCTTCATGTTCTTCATGTCAATACACAAGATCAAATGGCTGACCTCTTGACGACACCTCTGTCTCGTCAACGGATAGAATTTCTTCGAGCCAAGATTGGAGTAACCGATGGTGACTCCATCTTGCGGGGGCGTATCAAGGATGATTCCTTGAATCATGCTGCAGATCCCATAAGTCACAAACTGCCAACAATCAAGCATGTAACAGCTAGGAAATAAAAGGAAAATTGTCTGTGTATGTTAACTTTGCTTTTTCAACTCTGTAACCGTTAGGCAACATATCCCTAACTTTAGCTTCCCTTGTTAAGAATAGATTGTGCAGGCTTTTTATATATATAGAATACTAATCTCTGTATTAGGTGTGTTCTTGAATGATCAATATAATATTCTTCTGTAAGCAAAAGCCAAAACAATCTGTGCAATAGTCAATATTCAATACATTAGATATATATGCCTTTAGTTCTCTAAAGAATTTCTAGTCAAGATATTAGAAAATATTTTGATGGTTTCATTGATGTTAGCTTTGAGATTTAGGTGGGGTTATATAAAGAGATAAGATCGTGTTAATGTAAATATATCATAAAACTATCTGTGTTGATTTGGGTCTATTTGATTTGTTTCTGTATGGCAGCATCTTGATTAGGGTTCTTGCAAAAAAAGCATGTATCATTGCCATGTTTATATGGATGGAAGTTATAGGTTCAAAGTTTGATTCTCTTCTTAATCACAAATTTATACATACATGAAAAAAAGAAACCATCAATTATTTCTCTTAAAAAAAATCTGCTAGTGATTCATAGAGAAACTATAAAGTACTTTCCATACAACTTTGTTTCTATCAACATATATATAGCCTTTTTGGAAAGCAATTGAAGTTAATATCAGAGGTGATTACTGATGGGTTCTCGATGTAAGAGAAATAATGGAAGCTTCATGTTTAATGTAAACAAACCATTAATTGTTTTGCATTTCATGTTGTTGGATTTAATTTTTTAAATTTTATGAAGGAATTCCGAAGAAGTTTGCTAGATTGTGTGGAAAAGGTTTGTCAAATAAGGTAGTCCTTGAGGTCCCTAATATTACAGTGTTGGAAGTAGGATTGTGGATGGAGGCTAGAGGATTGTTTAATTAAATGAAGGGGAAGAATCTGGTTTCTTGGAATACCATGATTAGTAGGCAAGTGAGTTTGGGTCTAATAAAGGATGCGGAATGATTTTTTGATAAGATATTGTGGAAAATAAAGGATGTAATTACTTTTAACTTCATGATTGATGGGTATGCAAGAAGCGGTAGATTTACATAGATATTAGAGATATTTGAAGAGGTGTGTATGAGTTTTAAATTTGATATGTCTTGTTTCATGCCATTAGTTTTGTGTGTTTATAATGAATTAAAGATTTTTAGCTTAAAGACCATTGCCTTAATTTTTTTTAATTTAGTTATGTATAACTTGAAATGAGTCATGCTTTGAATTGAGTGCTTAATAATTAAAATTAAACTATAAGCTTTCATACTTTTTCAAGCCAACGTCCTACCCTTTCCTGAGTATAATGGTTTATGTGATAAATAATAGGAATTGTGATGTGGAATTGGTAAAAGGCTTTTCTTGCATTACTAGAAGAACATGCATTTTGAATTCCTTTTTAATTTGATTCCTTCTTTTTTTTTACTTGAGCTTTTATAAACATTACCTATTCTTGTTGTAGATATACATAAGGTCACCATTTAGGATGCTCAAGGTTGCAATTAAAACTTAAGTCAATATTATGCAATGTGGAATAGTTTTCTTGAATTGTTTAGTATTTTAACAATTATATTTTATGATGAAGTCTTTTGGCAACATTGAAACTTAGTATTTTATATATATCAAATATGAAATTGCCCCTCTTCCAACTTAATAATAACAAAAAAAGTTAAAAAAAAATATGAAAACACCCCCCACATATTAGTTTATTAATTTTCAATCATGTCATTTTTCTGTGCTTAAAAAAAGAGAGGAAAAAGATGAATAAGCCCCCAAATGTCAGTTTAATATTATTTGCTTTTAAGGATATTTAAGTAATTTTACCATGCTAAAAAAATATGAAAAGACAACATTGTCATAATCGATTTGATAATGACCAATATGTCATGTGGAAAATAAGACACTATCTCTACTAGCAAGGCCATTACTTTTTGTTGAAAAGGAAAAAAAAATTATAAAAACATTGTTTCAATCCATAATGTTGTGTGTTTTGGGCTATAGTGGATTCCTAAAGTCTTTTAGGTATTTTTGATAATGTAGAGAGCTTGGGTGTGAAAACTCTAATATTATTTTTTTAGTTAGGTGGATAAACATGACTATTTAAAATTAAAAACTAAAGAAAGCCCATATGTCTTTGAGTTATTTTTTTGGTACCTTAGCATAGTTAAACAAAATTATCAAATAATATAGTCTATAAAATATTTAGGAAAGTAGTATACTTGAGAGAGTCGCAGCTGACATCTACGAATCACAAGTCGCGTGTGCCACATGCAAGTCTCTAAAAATATAAAATGATTTACAAAAAAATAAATTGAGGAGAGAGAAAAAGAAAAGCAAGAAAGAAAAGACCTTAAATACACAATGAAGCTCTGATGATAACATTACTAGTACTATTAAAAAAATCTTGACGAGATAAATTCAATGATACAAAAAAATTCACTAATGGAGATCGGAATGTGCCTCATGAGCTACCCAAAGATGGTGGGACTAACTTACATTTGGACGGCTCGTGTGACCCACTTCACCGTTGGTGACCTTCTCTAGTGTTGTTTGATTTGTCTCGTTGAGATCTTTTTGAAGGTAATGATGGTGCCATCATTGAAACTTTGATGTGCCTTCGAGATCCCTTTTCTCTCTCACTTTCTCTCTCTTTCTCAAGTTGCTTCACAAATTATGAGGAGAGGAAAAAGAAAATACAAAGAAAGAAAGAAAGAAAGAAACCCCGGAGGCACACCAAAACTTTAATGATGACACTATCGGTACCATAAAAAATCTCGACGAGATGAATCCAACAACATTAGGAAAGATCACCAACGATGACCATAGTGAGCCATACGTACTCCTAAATACAAGTTAGCTCTGCCACCTTTGAGCAGTTCGTGTGACCCTCTCTAGTCTCTATTAGTTACCTTTATTGATGTCGTTGAATTCGTCTTGTTGATATTTTTCTAAAGGCATCAGTGATGTTATCATTAGAGCTTCGATATATCTTCAAAGTCTTTTCTCTCTCTCTTCTTTTTCTGATTTAATATTTTACGGATCATTTTATAATTTTAGAGAGTCCTATGCAACTCGTAAATCACAAATATTTTTTTTTGATTCTCTCATCTACGCTAGTTTTTAAAATATTTTATGAATTATATTATTTTTTTAAAAAAAAATTAACCGTGCTAAAATTGAAAAAAAGCTCAATTTTCTTGCGGTGGCATGGTCTGTTTGCATGAAAACCAAGATGTTAGGTAATGTATATCCCTCTCTCAAAAAAAAAAAAAGAGGAAAAAATAAGATCAATAATGGGCAGTTTCGGAAGTCTCCTCTCTCTCTCTCTCTATCTCTCTCTAGACAAGTTGCAGAGGGGGACAAAGGTCAGCATGCGACGACTACAGCAGCACACAGATAAAATGGCCCATTGGAGACCTATGAGATCGCATCTTATAATTTCGCCTCCGTTGTTTGCACTGCCCACAGATTTGCTAAAACAAATGAATGATTGATTCTAATCAAAGTAACTTTCTTTCCTCAATATATATATCTATATATATATATATATATATTAGCTGACATGTTAATTCAAGAGAAAAAAGTATACAGGAAATGGGGATCCATGGCTCTTGCAATACAAATCTTCTTTCACTTTACGATCAAAATACTTTGACGGGAGACATCATTGGATATAAAATGTGTTTCTCAATTAAATTCAATAATATTATTGGCAAACAATTTACAAATACGACTAATATATTTTCATAAAATGAAATAATATCAGTAAATATCACATAGACCAATTATGTCGATTTCTTGATAACTAAAAAAAAAAGTTGCCACCGCCATGCGTAGTCTACAAGTGACTGAGCGTCAATATCTGACTGTATCACATGGTGGCGATGAATTGAATTTAGACTTCGACTGGATTATTTGATTAGTCTTGGAGATACCAACTCTTTTCTTTTTTTATAGATTTGAACCTTGAAATTAAAAATTATTTTTTAAAATTTTGTGTGTGTGGATGTCTTAGATCATCGAGAAGATAATAATATTTTTAAAAAATATATTTGTAAGTTTGTGTATAAAATTACATGCTTCAAATTAATCAGTAAACACTGTTGCTCCAAATCTGACTGCCTTTACTGTAATATATATGTATATAGTAATTATTTAATTTATAGCTGCTCGCACCCTTTTCTCTGAGCTGAGCCTATATTTATGAGACTTGTCATCTATTTTTTTACGGTATTCTGAGGTTAGAAAGAAAGAAAGAAAGAAAGAAAGAAGATGGAGATTCCTGTGATAGATTTGAGCCAACTCGAGGGCGAGAACAGAAGCAAAACTATGGCTCTTCTGCACCAAGCTTGTGAGAAATGGGGCTTCTTTCAGGTACAGGGATTTTTCATCCTTCGAAAAAACACTTGATATAACACCTATCTATCTTAATACATATTTGATTTTTACAGGTTGAGAACCATGGACTCGAGAAGAAGCTGATGGACAAGGTAAAGCAATTGGTGAATGCACACTACGAGGAAAACTTGAAAGAAAGCTTTTACGAGTCAGAGATAGCTAAAGGCTTGATGAATAAAGGTGATGTCGACTGGGAAAGCAGTTTCTTTATTTGGCATCGCCCAACATCCAACATCAATGAAATCCACAACCTCTCGGAGAATCTTCGGTATGATTTGATTATATATAATTATAACTAGCAATTTGTACAGACATTATTCTTCTGAAATAAGGACATGGTCTCTGTGTTATGTGCAGCCAAATAATGGATGAGTACATCGCCCAACTGATTCAGTTAGCAGAGAAGCTTTCTCAACTCATGTCTGAGAATCTTGGACTGGACAAGGATTACATAAAGGAATCGTTTTCAGGAGCTAAAGGTCCTTCTGTGGGAACAAAGGTGGCAAAATACCCTGAATGTCCTCGGCCAGAGCTTGTGAGAGGACTTCGAGAGCACACCGACGCCGGCGGAATCATACTCTTGCTCCAAGATGAACATGTCCCAGGTCTTGAATTCTCAAACGATGGAGGATGGATAAAGATCCCCCCATCCAAGAACAATACTATATTTGTCAACACAGGTGATCAAGTGGAAGTGTTGAGTAATGGAAGGTACAAAAGTACTCTGCACCGTGTCATGGCTGGCAAGGATGGGAGCAGACTCTCCATTGCCACATTCTACAACCCAGCTGGTGATGCCATTATCTCCCCAGCTCCCAAACTCTCATACCCCCATAATTATACATTTCAAGATTACTTGAAGCTTTATGCCACCACAAAGTTCTCAGATAAGGGTCCCAGATTTGAAGCCATGAAGAAAATAGCCAATGGACACAGCAGTCATGGTGTCTGAAACTGCCTCGTGTAATTCCCAGTACTGGTGTTTATTTGTCAGTTTGAACCACTTGTTTTCTTGATACAAGGAGATGCTCGTTTATCTTGTCTAGTTAGCAGGAGCACCATTGGATCCGGAAAAATTATCCACTTTACAATTCACTGTTCATTTTCTCAAACATAGCAAACACGAGACCTAAATTTATCACATATACCTCGTCCGGTAGCAAAATCAACTCTCTTGATGGAACCGCACGCATTAAGACTGATCATATCTCACAGCACGAAAGCGGAAAAACACAAAGGCATTAAAAAAAATCATTACATAGCTAGAAGCTAGCCAATTTTGATAATATGGATTTAGTGACAAGAGTATTGGTCTTCGCTACTGCTTCAACCAATAAAAGTTTATGAGACTTCAATAATAAAGAACATCTGGTGATGAAACACAACAGAAAATTCCCGAATTTCAGAGATTTGGAGAAACTTGGGGCCAACTCCCTAATAAGCAATACAAGTTGATCAACTGAATCCTGAGTTAGCTGAACGTTATGATTTAAGATATTTTGAAACAGATTAAACAATGATTCCGTCCAAACCAGTTGACTGGATACAAGGCATTGGTGGCAAGGAAGAATGATGGATCGTTTCTCAACTTCTTGTCCACAAAGCAGCTTCCGGCAAAAAGCTGAAACATGAGCTGGGTGCAAGGATTCCTTGACGATCCTGGTGATCACATCACACATGTGATTGTTGATGCCACTCCTTTTCATTATCAGCGGAAGCAATAGTGCACATTCAGCAGCTCTCTGGTGAAGCTTGCAGTACTCTACCATTGAAATCACCAGTACACGTGATGCTGGCTCTTCAAGCACCAACATCTTTGGAAGCATAATTGAACACAAAACTTTGCTAGGCCAAGCGATCTCTTCTTCTTCTTCTCTTCCATTTGAGAGATGAAAAACCAGAATTGAAGCAGTCTCATCATCAGCTTTCCAAGGTTCAAGCAAACCCAAAATCACAAAAGGATCGGCTTCTCTCTCAAAACTAAGTCTGCGAATTTCATTTGCTAACTCAACAGTTTTAGAACTAGACTCAAAAGTCATAATCCTCTCTTTCAAACTTGTTGCCATGTTTTGAATTTCCTCATCTAAAGGAGCAACCATGACCAAATCAATCTCCATTTCCTCCGCAACATCTTTCGAATTATCACCAGAACCCTCTCCAACTTGACTCAAGAAATCTTCTGGGCTTTCATAACCAGCAAACAATTCTCTGGAGTTCAATGTATCATGCGAGAGAGGCAACCAAGGTAGAAACAGTTCATTTGCACTTGAAGCAGCATCTTTAAGGTAATCTGGGATTGAACCAAACTCCTCATCAACTCTCTCTTCTCCAGAGTCTAAGCTTAAACCAGAAATCCATTGGTAATTTGAGTCAGACACTTTATCAAGCAGATTGCGGGCAGCCCTCTTAACCCAGAAATCAATCCCCTCGGTATCTGTCAACAAAGTCCTGGCCAACTTAGATAAGTCCCGCTTGCAAAACCTTTGATGCTCAAAACCAAGAAAGGACAAAATTCTGGACTGGACAAGAAAAGGCAGTGTTTGTAGAAACATGACCCTCCTGTCACACATGCTGTTAACAGGGAGAAAAAAAAGTGAGAATCGTAGAAAAAGCAAGAGATAACATGAAATGGAAAATGGGTTTTACTCCACCTGTTTGTGGATGAGTTGTTTATAATGGGTTCGGCGAGTAAAGAGAGAAAAGAGGTTGTGGTGATTGGAACTGATGATGATGAAGAAGATTGTTCTAACCAGAGGGATGCTTCAGTTTCTGGTGTTGGGGAGTTAAGGAATATGTTAAAGAGAGGAACCCATGCCTCCATTTCTGTCTGCTTCCTTCCTTGGATTTGTTTTTTTTTTAAAAAATTAAGCAGCAAAGGAAAGTCTCTGTTATTATTTTGAAGTGAAGAAGAATAAATAAGACAAATTAAGGACGGGAGGTTTGTGCGCGGGGAAAAGGTTTTTAGCTTTTTTTTTTCTTTTTTAAAAAAAACAAAACTCCTAAAATAAGAGTAAATTACAGTGTGAAGCCCCCAGGATTCTGGTCGGATCAGTTCCAAAGTGCTTGGGTGTCAGAATGAGACCTGGTTTGAGAGATTTTATGATACAGATCAGGAGGGTTGGGGTCGGGACCAAGTCCAAGTCACACGAGATTCAAGTCAAGATTGGGTCTGGGAAGTCTAGGAGCCAGGTTCAGGGAGTCCACGATTCGTGCTAGAACTAGGATTGAAGTGCCCGAAGATAGATCTAGGACTTGGATCGCGACCATATTCAAGCCTAGGCGGAGTCTCGATCACCTAAGATTCAAGCCGAAGTCAGGTTCTAGTTGCTTGAGAGTTGGGCCTAGGTCACTCGAGGTTTAGGCTAAGATCGGGTATAGGCTATCTAGTGTTTGGGTCGCACCCAAGTCTGTAGCACCCATGGTGCGATGGAGTTCAGGGCATTTAAGGTCGAGTTTGAGGGTTAAGTTCAGAACACCAAGGATCAAGTCGAGGCCAGCTATAAGGCTCCAAGGTGTATAGTTGAGATTAGGTTCATAACACTTCGAGGTTACATTAGAGGCACCTGAATTTTGAGTCTAGAGAGTCTAGGGATCAATTCTAATAACTCGAGCTTCTTGTTGAAACTAAGTACTTTTCCAGAAAAAATTATCAATTAAATAATTTTTCAATTTTTTAAAAAACCAAGTTTAAAAATTGAAGGAAAAAAAAAGAAATTAATTGAAAATAATTCTCCATTTTCTCTATAGCTCACTTTACTAATTGAAAATAATCTAATATCTCTCTCTTTATTAATTGAAAAAAGACATCTTTTTTTTTTAAATTTAACCCTTTTCAATTTTAGTTTTGTTCAATGTCAATGTGATACGAACTAAGTCAGGTCCGAAATCAGGTCCGAATTTGACTTTAAAAATGTCTGCTAATAAGTTTTGCGAGATCAAGAATATTTTCCAAACTGTATATTGGAACAAGTTAAAATTTTACAGGAAGATACTAGACACATAAAAATATATTTTGGTAAACGTTCAGGTCCAATAGAGTTCGGGAACATATTAGTTTGGAGAGTCGAAGTTACTAGACAAATCTTGTTAAATTTGTCAAACTAGACCTTTGTGTACTGTTTGGGACATATCTGGAACTACATGGAGAATTTGTTCTGATTCAAGTTGGGCTGAAAACTAGACATCTCAAGTTTTCCAACTATACATGGTAGACCCACTAATTCATCCAAATAAGAAAGAACAACGTATTTGAAGTCAAGACTGAAAATCTGCCAAGAATGTGTAAAAATTGGAGATTCGGGCTATATGGGGGAATTTCAGCGTGAAGATTTTGTTTTTATTATTCTATTTCATTTATTTATTTAATTTTGAATGATTATTTTTAATTTGGGTTTATTCTAGCCTATTAGATATTGTTTAGGAGTTTATTCATTATTGAACTTATTTTAATTTATTACTAGTTTAGGCCTTTTGTTTGTTTGTGGAAAAACAACCTTTCTTTGCAGGGACAAAGGTTGTACACTGACTTATTGAAGATTAACTGACTTCATGACATCATTCACATACTTAGCGTTCTTAGATATAAGGTTATATCTGGATCCAAGTTTTTTTTTTCCAATACCTTTGGTTCTTATATACAGGGTTATCTCTAGATCAAGGTTTTATCAAACTTGATTTTCAACTTTTTAGGTTATTATCTACTTCGTTAGGGGTTCCTCGACCACGTAATCAAAAGGTCTGCATCATAATGTTTAGGAAGAGCTACTTACAATGGACTTGGATCTAGATGATTTTAATTTATACCATGACAATATATTTTTGCACCGAGTCCATGAGAAAATTTATTTTCATTATTAAAATATATGACCAAAATATTTAGATTTTATGTCAGGAAAATAACTAGACTATGAATCTGATGATGCTCCAAATCCAATATGTTTAAGAATAAAGTACTTTGGTGGTTGAATTATGAATCAATCAAAGGTTATTGTTCAAAAGTTTCTATTCTCCACCTTTATAGAAATTATCCAACGATGAGTGCCTTCTAGTACCTATAAAAAGTCTTCTTTTGAGAGATTCGAGGACCATCCGATAGTAAAGTCAATAACTTTTAAGAGAAAAATAAATAATAACTACAAGTGTTTGTTCTTGTTTTGATGTAATAAATATTCTAGTACTCAGAAGAATTTATCTATTTTGAATAGACATTATAAACCCTCAACCTGAATAGCATAAGAGGTATTTATATCCTTTAGATCTAATAATCCTCTCTATCATGGGAGGGTAAAGGCATATATTTCAACCATAACATTAATAGGGATTAGACGTCCCTAACATAGCTAGTTAATGGAGTATAAATATCCATGTCATTATCATTAATGAGAGACAAATATCTTTGACGTTAATGTCAATGAGAGACAAATATACCTGACATTAACTTCCATGATGGTCTATCAAGAGAAAAGATATTATGATTTCTTCTCATCCTTTGAGGATCTCTAAATATAAAAATGAATCCTTGCTAGCTGGTGCATGTCAAGGGCCTCCCATGACACTTGGGTACAGAATTTGGCCGAATCCATGCCAATATGGGTTCGCCCCAAGACAAGTCATTTTGGTACTTGGACTTAGTTCTTGGTCGAGTCCATGCCAAGTTGGGTCTGCCCAGGGGCAAGTCCCTTTGGAATTTGGGCTCAGCGATTAGCTAAACCCATGCCAAGTTGGGTCTGCCCCTGCGACATTTCCCTTTGGCACTTGGGCTCGGTGCTTGGTCGAGCCCATGCCAAGCTGGGTTCGCCCCAACCGTTTTCTTTCAAGGAGAGGTTTAACCCTAGCCTTCTCTACGAGGAATAAACTCTTTGGTTCATCAGAATCCATTTTTCTCGCGGAATTTTTAGTGAATTAAAGTTTTTTTATTGGGTTGCCAAATTGCAAAAGTTTTTTGAAATTGACTTTAACTTGAGAATTACTTTATTATCGAAACACTCTGAAAGAACTAGGATTCCTTATAGTACTTTACTATTTATATGAAAAATAAATCAATTTAATATATATGTACGTGTGTGTGTGTGTGTGTGTGTGTGTATGTGTGTGTGTGTGTCATTTTATAACAAATATGTGTCATAGCTTAGTTAGTTAGTGTGTATTTTTCAAGCACTAAAAGACACCTATTTTCTAAAATATGACAGATGATATGTTGTTTGTTACCTTTTCACTTTTAAAAAATAATCATCTACCCCTTAATAAGAAAATAATAAAGTGGGGTTAGGCTAGGCTAGGCTCGCGAGCCCTTGGCTGGACTTTATTCCATATCATTTCAACCACAAGTCAATCCCAACCTTTTATATATATATATTTCATTGTTTCAATAATTACATCACGTCCATTCCATATGAACATAACTATAAACAAATGCTAAGAGAGAAATATACACCATCTCATATACATATTAACTTGAATTACATAAAAAGAGAAAGAAAAATCTAAACACATGTCTTAAGCTTTTCTTTCATTCATATACATGATATGCCACCTTACGAGGTCTCTAATTAAATCACTTTACTACTTATATATGCATTTTATTTTATTTGAATTTATTTAATGTCTAGTATAAAACATGAGTATTTAATCTATACACACCATGAGAAATTATGTGAAGATATACGTCAACTTGCATAATAATATTTTACTTAAGAATTCCATACATAAATCCAAATATAGATAGAACAATGTCATTAGAGAATGAGAGATAATAGAAGAGAGCTTTTAGTCTAGTTTACAAAACTACTTACATGTACAATAAAAGTTTTGAATCCTGAAGTTTGACTACAACCTAACTACTTATCCTGCTGATTAGTACTTAAAAGTGCATTTTTATCAAGGTTTTATATTATCATATTGCATTTAAAATATCATTAAATTCCCTAACTTAAACATGTTTTATAATAACAAGTCTGATAATATAAGATATCTTTAATTTATAGTAAATGCTCATTTTGAATGCAGGCATATCTCATAATTAAAAGGATTGATTAATGTGTTTAACTATTGAAAGTGAAAAGACAAAGAGAGGGCTAAGCTTAAAGAAGAGATGCTGGTTCAATTCAAACTGGAACATCATTCAGTTATTGGATTATAACTGGAGTTGTAGAACATGGATTTAAATCTGGTTTATATGGACGGAAAGCTAAGACATAGGCCTAAAACTTTCATGAGAGTTCGAGATTCAAAACGACCGTTTTCAAGTTCAAATTGTAGCAACAAAAGAGAAGTCAGAATATGTCCTGCAGCCGAGACACTGTTCAGTGTTCAACCAATATCTCGAGTTCTAAAAGTCCAAATGAGCTCATTCTTTCTTTGTATTTTTGTAAGGTTTAAGTTTTGCTTTCATTAATCTCTTGTTTATGCTTTTCATCATAACTATACTCTTATCTAGTTTATTTATGTTTCTCTTATTCACAATGTTTAGCTAAGTTTATTATGTCAAGGTGAAAAGGTTTCACTAAATGGTGTTAGAATAGGTATAATATAAACTCAACATGAACTTCAATGTTTATATCCAAGAAAATTTGTTATTAACATGTCTTATCTTTTTATCTTACTAATTCTTAATACCTTACTTGTTAAATGATTAATCTAAATTTGTGTTGTACAACAAATACTTGGCACATTCATAGCCTA
>Ga0307511_10002102_pt1 | contig 20848 bp, 18 predicted proteins | sample 13_EM_MG_FD_200266 | JGI IMG/M metagenome (GOLD analysis project Ga0307511, IMG submission 200266) | Populus trichocarpa ectomycorrhiza microbial communities from riparian zone in the Pacific Northwest, United States - 13_EM | ecosystem: Host-associated > Plants > Roots > Unclassified | place...
CTGTTCTACCAACCCAAGGTGGACCTGCTGACCAAGCAGATCGTCGGCGTCGAGGCCCTGATCCGCTGGCAGAGCCCGGAGCTGGGCCTGGTGCCGCCGGTGCAGTTCATCTCCCTGATGGAGGAGACCGGGCTGATCCTGGAAGTGGGCCAATGGGCCTTGGAGCAGGCCGCCGCCGACTACGCCTTGCTGGCCGCGCGCGGGCTGACGCCGCCGCGCTTCGCCGTCAACGTCTCGCCGATGCAGTTGCGCCGCGCCGACTTCGTCGATACCGTGCGCCGGGTAGTCACGCAAAGTGAGGGCCCGCCCGGCATCGACCTGGAGATCACCGAAAGCCTGGTGATGGAGGATGTCGCCGGCAACGTCAGCAAGCTCCATGCGATCCGCGCCCTCGGCGTTGCTATCGCGGTCGACGACTTCGGCACCGGTTATTCCTCGCTGGCCTACCTGGCCAAGCTGCCGGTGCAGATCCTCAAGATCGACCGCTCCTTCATCATCACCATGCTGGAGGAGCCCGACACCATGTCGCTGGTCTCGACGATCATCTCGCTGGCCCATTCGCTCAGGCTCAAGGTGGTCGCCGAAGGCGTGGACGCCGAGGAGCAGGCCAAGATGCTGCGCCTGCTGCGCTGCGACCAGATGCAGGGCTATCTGTTCAGCAAGCCCCTGCCCCTGGAGGCGCTGGCGGCGCTCCTGGAACAACATGGAAAGTAGAAAATAGCGGAATGCGGGCCGGCGTTGACGAACACCCGCGCAATGCGTATCGAAGCGTTTGCATGAAAAGGGCCGGCCAGACGGCCCGCGCGAGATAACGAATACGACGCCAGCATGGCGCTTTCAAGCCACGATGGGCCGGCCTGGCGAGCCGGCGGGCACCGATCGAAGCCGCAACGGACAGCTTCAAGGGAGGTCAGGCAATGAGTCAGAACTTCAAATCCGGCCCGCCGCATTCCGACGGCAAGGGCGCCGGGTCCGCGCCCGACGACGACGCGTCCACGCAGATCAACCCGCGCGCCGCCAAGCACCGCGGCATCGCCCTGGCCGATTACCACGGCCCCTCCTATACCGAGCTGCGGCGCCGCGCCCAGGACCGTGAGGACGACAACCGCGCCGCCCTGCCGCCCGGGTTCATGTTGATGGAATACCGTATCGAAAGCGAGCTGGGCACCGGCGGCTTCGGCATCACCTACCTGGCCCACGACACGCACCTGAACATCCGGGTCGCGATCAAGGAGTACCTGCCGGGCGACCTGGCGGTGCGCGACGACACCACCGGCGCGGTGCACCCGAAAACCACCCGCATGGGCGACGACTACGACAGCGGGCTGCACCGCTTTCTGCTCGAGGCGCGCACCCTGGCCTCGCTGCGGCATCCCAACATCGTCGGCGTGCACCGGTTTTTCGAGGCCAACAACACGGCCTACATGGTGATGGCCTACGAATGCGGCGAGAGCCTGAATTCGTGGCTCAAGAAGTACCTGAGCCGCGGCGAGGGCACGCCGGGCGAGGCCCTGCTCAGGCGCATGTTCACGCCGCTGCTGGAAGGACTGCAGCGGGTGCATGACAGCGGCTTTTTGCACCGCGACATCAAGCCGGCGAACATCTATGTGCGCGACGGCGACGGCAGCCTGGTGCTGCTCGATTTCGGCGCGGCGCGCCTGGCCAGCGGCGCGGTCTCCGCCGAAGGGCTGACCAGCATCGTCACGCCCGGCTACGCGCCCTTCGAGCAATACCATACCCACGGCCGGCAGGGCCCCTGGTCCGACCTCTATGCCCTGGGCGGCGTGCTCTACTGGTTCGTCACCGGCAAAAAGCCGATCGAGGCCGGCGCACGCGTGCGCAGCGACCCGCAGGAGAGCGCGAGCGAACTCGGCCGCGGCCGCTACGGCGAAAGCTTCCTGCGCGCCATCGACTGGGCGCTGGCTCCCGACGACATGGCGCGGCCGCAATCGGTGGCGGAGTTCCTGTCGGCGCTGTTCGGCGGCGCGCCAGCGGTCCCCCCTGCTCCAGCGGCAGCCGGGGCTGACGGCTCGCAAGCCGCACCGCCGGAGCCGGCGGCCTGGCCATCCAGCGTTTCGCCATCCAGCACCTTGCCGCCAAGCGCCTCATCGCCGGCCGCTTCTCCATCCGCCACTCTATCCACTACCTCCCCGGCAACCGCCCCCGGGGCCACGCCGGCGCAGCCGCGCGCCGGCAGACGCCGCTGGTCGCGGGCCGCCATCGCGGGGCTGACCACGGCCGTGCTGCTGGCCGGGCTGTTCGCGGTGTGGCGGAGCACCTCGGCACCTTCGCTCAGCTTCGCGGTGCAAACCGGCGCGGTCGCGCAAAGCGCCACCGAAACCGACGACTGGATCGCCTCGCTCAAGCCCTTCGACCAGGCGCTGACGCAGGCTGCGGGACGGACGGTGAGTGCCGTGTCGGTCAGCGACTTCGGCCCGGAACTGGAAGCGGGAACGCCCCGCCACGATCTCTACCTCGCACCGCTGGACAAGATCGGCCCGGCGGCACGCCGATTGCACCTGACGCCGGTGGTCAAGTTCCGCGATTTCGCGGTCACCCTGATCGTCCGGCCCGCCTCTCCCATCGCCAGGCTGGCCGACCTCCAAGGCAGGTCGCTGGCGCTGTATCCTGCCGATTCGACCCATGGGCCGATCACCCTGCATTGGCTGATGTCCAACGATGTCAAGACCGAGCTGATCAAGTTCAAGGTTTCATCCAGCCCGGACGCGATGGTGGACGCGCTGCTGTTCGGCCGGGTCGATGCGGTGGCGCTGCCGCAATATGGCGCCGACCAGGTGCTGGCCCGCTATCCCGACAAGCTCAAGGCAATGGGCAAGAGCGAAGCCTATCCCGGCTTCGTGCTGGCGCTGGCGCCGCGTGTGCCGGAAGAGCAGGCGGCCAGACTGCAACAGGCATTGCTGGCCATGCACCGGACGCCCGCCGGCTTGGCCGCGCTCAAGGACATACGGGTGCGCCAGGTCGCCGGCACCGCCGCGCTGGAACGCACCTCGACCACCGAAGTGGTGACCGCCGCCGAGCGCCTGGAGCGGGTGCGCAAGCTCTATCCGCGCGAAGCGCTGCCCCTGGAGCCAAAGGCGGCGAAATAAGGCCGGAGCGGCAAGAAACCCTCGCCGCCGGCATCTGTTTACCAGCCCTGCGCCGATGGTGCCGGAAACATGCAATGGGCCGTGATTTGCCGTGTTTTTGCGCAAGCGGCAGCAATGCAATCCCCATCCAGGCACGAGAAATTTCGCAGGACCCCTTTATAACGGGAAGCTGCATCCCATATAGCTTGCGCGCAGATGCACGCATTTCGGGTTACGCTTTGCGCGGCCGGGGGCCGTGCCGGCGCCCGCCCTGCCCGCTTGGCGCGGGGCGGTTCCAACAAAAACGTTTCGAGGATTCCCATGTCTCTTTCCATGTACCAGGCCAGTGTGCCGGTGTTCACCCACATGCTGTCCAACCTGTCGAAGCTGCTGGACAAGGCGCAAGCACACGCGGAGGCGAAGAAGTTCGACCCCGCCGTCTACCTCCCGATGCGGCTGTTTCCGGACATGCTGCCGTTTGTGAAGCAGGTGCAGATCGCCTGCGATTCGGCCAAGCTGTGCATCTCGCGGATCTCGGGCGTGGAAGCGCCGAAGTTCGACGATACCGAGGCGAGCCTGGCGGAGCTGAAGGAGCGCATCGCCAAGACCATCGACTACCTGAAGAGCGTGCCGGCGGACAAGCTGGACGGCACCGAGGAGAAGGAAGTGGTGCTGAAGCAGCGCAGCGGCGACCTGACCTTCACGGCGCAGTCCTACCTGCTGCATTTCGCCCAGCCGAACCATTATTTCCACATCACCACGGCTTACGGGCTGCTGCGCCAGGCGGGAGTGGAACTCGGCAAGCTGGATTACCTGAAGGGCTAAGGCGGGTTAAGGCCGGCAGGCTTTGCGCAGCGCAAGGGGAACCCTTAGGGGTTAGGTACTGATGTTGCCTCTTTGCAACCCTTGGCGCCGCAAGATTGCTTCCAATCGGGCCTCTTTGCAGGCAAGTTGACGGGAATTGACAGATTATTACCCCTGTTCTGTCAGCCTTGGAACAGGTTGCGACGTTTAGAATCCAACCTGCCGACTCATCACTTGCCTTCACGCCAATGCGCTTCGAACTGAACCGCCGTACCGTCTCTGTCAGTGTCGCCGGAATGGCGATTGCCGCGGTGGTGGGCGGTTGCGCGGCGCTGGACGTGAAGCAGCGCGAATGGATTTTCAATCCCAGCAAGACGGATTGGGGCGGCTTCGCCGGTTTGCCGGCGGGCTCGCAGGAGTTCTGGCTGGACGTGGGCAACGGCAAGACGGTGGCGACGCGCGAGGCGATCCCCTCCGACAAGGGCGGCGAGGCGCAGTGGATCCACGTGTGGTGGATGCCGGCGGCCGGCGCGGAAACGGCGGCGGCGCAGGCCAATGCCCCCGCCCTGCTCTACCTGCACGGCGCGCGCTGGAACCTGACGGGCTCGACCTGGCGCACGCAGAAGTGGCGCGAGGCGGGCTTCTCGATCCTGGCGATCGACTATCGCGGCTTCGGCCAGTCCGAAGGCGACATGCCCTCGGAGAAGCAGGCCTATGAAGACGCGCAGGCGGCCTGGAACTGGCTCAAGACCAAGCAGACCGACCCGGCCAAGCGCCTGATCTACGGGCATTCACTGGGCGGAGCGGTGGCGATCGAGCTGGCCACGCACGTGAAAGTGGGCGAGGCGGCGGGGCTGATCACCGAGGCGACGTTCACGTCGATCTCGGACATGGTGAAGAATTCGCAGTGGGGCTTTTTGCCGGTGAGCTTTTTGATCACCCAGCGCTTCGAGTCGCAGCGCAAGATCGCCAAGGTGAAGTTACCGAAACTCTTCATCCACGGCACGGCGGACCGCATCGTGCCCTGGCGCATGAGCCAGGCGCTCTACGAAGCCGCGCCGGAACCCAAGCGCCTGATCAAGGTGGAAGGCGCGGGGCACAGCAACGTGGTGTGGACCGACTTCGAACCGGTGAAGCAGGCGGCCCTTGAAATGGCGGGCGGCTTGATGCTGGAGCGGCAGGCGGACCGGTTGAATGCGCCGGCGGTGAAGGTGCAGACCGTCAAGGTACCTGCGGTGACGGCACCTGTGGTGAAGGCCCCCGCGATGACGGCGCAGTTGCCGGCGGGTGGCGAGCACACGATGACGGTGCAGCCGGTGGCGGCGCAGTAAGGCATCGCCTCCGGCTCGCCGCAAGATTTTCCACAGCGATTTCCACAGCGCAAGCCCGGTTCGGCGGCTCAGCGCTTGCGGCTTTTCCAGTCGCGCAAAATTTCGCGCGCGGCATTGTGGCCCGGCGCTCCGGTCACGCCGCCGCCGGGGTGCGCGCCCGAGCCGCACAGGTACAGGCCCTTGAGCGGGCTGCGGTAGTCGGCATGGCCGAGCACGGGGCGGCTGGAGAACAGTTGTTCGAGGCTCAAGCGGCCGTGAAAGATGTCGCCGTCGGTGAGGCCGAAGGTGCGCTCCAGGTCGAGCGGGGTGAGGACCTGGCGGGCGATCACGCTGTTGGTAAAGCCGGGGGCGTGCTGCTCGACGGTGGCGATGATGAGGTCGGCGGCTTGATCGCGGGCGTCGTCCCAGGAGCGGCCCGGGTTTGCGTGACCGGGAAGATGGGGCGCGAACTGCTGGCAGAACAGGCTGGCGACGTGCTGGCCCTTCGGAGCGAGCGTGTCATCCAGGGTGCTGGGGATCAGCATCTCGACGATGGGCTGCTTCGACATGCCGCTGCCTTGTGGGTCGCTGGCGTCGCGCCAGGCGCGGTCCATGTAGGCAAGCGAGGGAGCCATGATGATGCCGGCGCCGTGGTGCGGGCCGGGCGCGTGGCCCAGGCCGGCAAAGTTGGGCAGTTCGCTCAGGGCGACGTTCATGCGCACGACGCCGGAGCCCGTCTTGAAGCGCTCGATGCGGATGCGGAATTCAGGTGGGAGTTGCGCGGGCTCCAGCATCCTGAGATAGAGGAGCTTGGGGCCGACGTTGGCGGCGACGAGAGAGGCGTCGAGTTCGTCGCCGTTCTCGAGCACGACGCCGGTGGCCACATCGTCCCTGAGCTTGATGCGGGCGACGGGGGACTGCGTGGAAAGCTCGACGCCGAGGCGCTGCGCCTCCTTGGCCATCGCCTGCGTGATGGCGCCCATGCCGCCGATGGCGTGGCCCCAGGCGCCCTTGCGGCCGTTGACTTCGCCGAAGCAGTGATGCATCTGCACATAGGCCGAGCCGGGGGCATAGGGCGAGGCCCAGGCCCCGACGACGGAGTCGAAACCGAGCGCGGCCTTGATGGGCTCGGACTCGAACCAGTCGTCCAGCACTTCGCCGGCGCTGCGGCCGAAGAGTTCGAGCAGGTCGCGTTGGGCGCTGACCCCCAGACCACGCAGTTCGCGGCCGGCCTTGAAGAGTTCGTAGAGCTGCTTGGGCCCGCCGTTCGGGTCCGGCGGGGTGCGCAGGATCCACTGGCGCAGCTCGTCGGCGAGGCGATCGAGCATGGCGTAGTAGTCGGGCAGGCGCTGCGCGTCGCGGCTTGAATAGCGCTTGAGTTCGGCGACGGTATCAAGCAGGTTGGGGCCGACGCGCAGGGCGTCGCCGTTGTCCAGCGGCAGGAAGTTGGACATGGGGCGCAGCACGATGCGCAAGCCGTGTTCGGCCAGGTGCAGGTCCTGGATCACGTGCGGGTGCAGCAGGCTGACGGTATAGCTGGCGACCGAGTTGCGAAAGCCGGGGTGGAACTCTTCGGTGACGGCGGCGCCGCCCAGCACCAGGCGCTTTTCCAGCACGCGCACCTTCAGGCCGGCAGCGGCCAGATAGCAGGCGCAGGTCAGGCCGTTGTGGCCGCCGCCGACTATCAGGGCATCATAATGTTGAGTCGCTGACATAAGCGCATGTTAACCGGGCCGGGAGTAGAATGGTTCGATGGTCACCTAACTGAGCAGGTAACCGGGCAGGTAACCGAGTTGCCAGCCGTGCTTCACGGGTGGGTCAAATCCACGCGGCGCGCGGGGTTGAATTGGGCGGCCAGAGTCTCATATTGGCAAATGGGATAGTGCAAGCGAAGGTGAACAAATGGATAGCGTCGATCTGCAGGTATTGAAGTCCGCCAAGGCCTGGCGCGATGCGGGGCATGCGGTGAACCTGGTGACCGTGGTCGAGACCTGGGGCTCGGCGCCGCGCCCGCCGGGGGCGATGCTGGCGATCCGCCGTGATGGTTTGATCGCGGGGTCGGTATCCGGCGGCTGCGTGGAAGACGACCTGATCGACCGCTGGAAGAACAAGCCGCTGCTCGAAGGCAAGCCGGAGTTGATCTCCTACGGCGTGACCAAGGAAGAGGCGTCTCGTTTTGGCCTGCCCTGCGGCGGGGCGCTGCGCCTGATCCAGGAGCCGCTTACCGATACGGGCTGGATCACCGACCTGCTCAGGCGCATGGATGCGCACGAGCTGGTATCGCGGGTGCTGGACATCGACACCGGCATGTCGAAACTGGAGTCCGCGACGCGGCGCGACCAGGTGGGCTTTGACGGACGCATCCTGCGCACCGTGCATGGGCCGCGCTGGCGCCTCTTGATCATCGGCGCTGGGCAATTGTCGCGCTATATCGCGCCGATCGCGCAGACACTCGACTATGAAGTGATCGTCTGCGACCCGCGCGAGGAGTACAACACCGAGTGGAACGTGCCGAACACTGTGCTGCTCAAGGGCATGCCGGACGATGTGGTGGTCGAGCTGAACCTCGACGGGCATTGCGCGGTGGTCGCCGTCACGCATGACCCGAAGCTGGACGATATGGCGCTGATGGAAGCGCTCAAGTCGCCGGCCTTCTACGTCGGCGCCCTGGGCTCGCGCGTGAACACGCAAAAGCGCAAGGAGCGCCTGAAGGAGTTCGACGTGTCGGACGAGGAGATCGAGCGCCTGCACGGGCCGGTGGGCCTGCGCATCGGCAGCCGCACGCCGCCGGAGATGGCGGTGTCGATCATGGCCGAAATCACGGCCGTCAAGAATAAATTCCCGCTCGAACGCGTCGCGGACAAGATGGCAAGCAACTTCGAGACGGCCGAGTAAAAGTACACTCCTGCTTTTATCCGGCTTGTCTCGCAAGAAATCACCGCGCGGTTAGGTCGATGCGCGGGATGATTTTCTTGACTTGAAGGCGCCGAAACCACCAACCCCTCTGCTGGATTGGCGCGATGCGCTTATGGCGGCGTACCCGCGCCCGGCAGGCGCGCAGGATACGTGTCCGAGGGAATCGGCGTGGCCAGGCTCTTGCGGTAGATGTGTTCCATCGCGGCGAGCATGGGCGTAACCGAGGCTTCGGCGCTGTCAAACTTGGCTTTGAGGGTCTTGTACTGGTCTGCTATTTCGGCAAGCAGCGCGGGCTCGTCGATCTTCGTGAGACGCTTGTTCTCCATCACCGGCTCGCCGGCGACCATCACGAAGTCCAGCGCGGCGCCGCGTTCGGCGTAGACCAACTGGCGCACCGGGTCGTTGAAGGGAACGAAGGACGGGGCGTCGAGGCTGTAGGCGGTGAGGTCGGCAAGCACGCCGACCTTGATCTGGCCAAGGTCTTCGCCGTAGCCCAGGGCGATGGCGCCGCCGCGGGTGGCGGCACGCAGCACTTCTTTCGCCGAGAGCCAGCGGGAGTAATCGTCGCCGCGAATCTTGGAGACGGCGGCCGCGGCACCCATCACGTTGAGCATGTTGGCGCTGAAGGTGGAACAAGTGCCGTCGCTGCCCATGCTGACGTTCACCCCGGCATCGAGCAGCGGGCGCACCGGCTGCACGCCCGAGCCCAGGGTCATGTTGGACCAGGCGTTGTGCTGGGCGCTGGCGCCGGTGCGGGCCAGCGCCTCGATCTCGCGCGGGTTCAGCCACACCGCGTGGATCAGGCTGGTGTTGGGTTTGAGAAAGCCGATCGAGTCGAGATACTCGATGATCGGCTTGCCGTAGAACAGGCCGCTGGTGACCACCTGCATGCGCGTTTCCTGCACATGGCTGACCAGGGGCAAGCCATGCTCGTCGGCAAAGCGGCGCCACTTCATCAGGAACGGTTCGGTGCAGCGCTGCGGCGCGGAGAGCGAAACCACCAGGCCGACCCGCTGGTGTTTGGGATGCCGGCTTTGCGCCAGTTCGGCGCAAACGGCATCGAACTCCTCGGCGGGCGCGGGTTTGAGGGCGCGCATCTTCGCCAGCATCTCGGCGCCAAAGGCCTCTTCGGCAAAGGGGAAATTGTCGACAATGGGCTTGTCCATCATCGCGAAGCCGACCAGGGCGCGGATGCCCAGGTCGTCATAGGCCTGTAATACGGCATCGAGATTCTCGCGGTTCACCGATGCACCGACGGCGAGATCATCAAGCACGGTGGTGGTGCCGGTGCGGATCGCGTCCAGCGCGCCGACCATGGTGCGCAGGTAAATTTGGCGCGGAGTCAGCGGAACAGGAATAGGAGTGCGCACGAAATGCATCCACATTTCCAGCGGGAAGTTCTCCACCCGGCCTTTCTGAAAATGTTCATGCGAGTGAAAGTGGCCGTTGATCAGGCCGGGAACAAGCAAACGACCGTCCAGGTCGATGATGCGGTCGCCCTGCAGGCTGCCAACCGGGGCGATGGCGGCGATGCGGTCCTTCTCGATGGCGATATCGTGCGGTGCAGCATCGCAGGCATGATCCCCGCCTTCCAGGACCAGGGCGCCGCGCAGGATGATTCGATTCATTGTTTCTCCTTAAATCGGGCAGCGCTGGAATGCAATTTGCATTGCAGGTCTACCATCAACAATAGCAACGACAGACGGTGTTCCATCATGGCGCAGACTCACCAGCATTACATGGCGCAAGCCATCGCCCTCTCGCGCGAAGCTTACAACCGCGGCGACTGGCCGGTGGCGGCGCTGATCGTCAAGGACGATGCCATCATCGGCAGCGGCCAGAATCGCCAGATCACGCGCGGCGACGTCACCTGGCACGCCGAAACCGATGCCATCCGTGACGCGATGAGCCGACTGGATAGCACCGACCTTTCGGGCGCGGTGCTGTATGCGCCGATGGAACCCTGCCCGATGTGTGCCTGGGCGATCCGCATGTCCGGCATCCAGTCCATGGTGGTGGCGCTGCGCCACGCCACCATCAACCGCACCGATCTGGGCGACTACAACCTGGAACGTTTCGGCAGCCTGGTGCACTGGAAGTTCGAGATGGTCGTCGGCGTGATGGAAGAGGACTACAAGAGTTTGCGCCTGGAGTGGATGGCGCAGCGCGACAAGCTGGCGGCGCGCGCGTAGGCAGTATCCCCACCGATCGGGCGCGCGTATGCGTATGCGCGGCGCAAGCACGCGCGAAACAGTCTTGCCCGATATCTTCATCGCATGTGCCGCGAGATGCCGGCGACCTTTTCCATCACGATGCCGAGCAGGATGGTGAAGGCGATCAGCACGCCGGAAGCGGCGGCGGCGCGCACATCCAGGTTCGCCTCGATGATGTGCCACAAGCGGATCGGCAATACCTCGCTGCGCGCATCCGATAAAAACAACGAGATGGCCACATTGTCGAACGAGGACATGAAGGCGATGAAGGCGCCGGCGGCGATACCCGGCGCGATCATCGGCAGGGTGATGGTGCGAAAAGCGAACAGGGGGCGGGCGCCCAGGCTGCGTGCGCTCTCCAGCAACTGCGGGTCCATCTGCGCCAGGCTGGCGACGGTGGTGCGCAGCACGTAGGGCGTAGTGATCGCGATGTGTCCGATCACCAGGGTCGCGAGCGACAAGCCCGTGCCGGCCAGGTTGAACAGCACCAGCAGCGCCAGGCCCAATGCGAGCGTGGGCAGCATCAAGGGCGACATGAACAGCGAATCGACAAAGCGCGCCCAGGCTCGGGTCTGCCGCGCCAGCGCGAGCGCGGCGGCAACCCCGAGCAGCACCGAGACCGCGGTGGCGATGCCCGCCACCTCCAGGCTGGTGAGGGCAGCGGCGAGAATCTCCGGCGAGTCGTTCCATAGCGCCACATACCAGCGCGCCGAATAGCCGGGTGGCGGAAAGCGCAGCGAGAAGGCGCTGGTGAACGAGGTGATCAGCACCACCACGGTAGGCGCGATCAGCAGCAGCGCGGCAGCGAGCGCAAGCAGGCCCAGCACGAAGTTGAAGGACCAGCGCTCGAGTCGGGAGGCGCCGGACTCGGCGACGCGCACGCGGTCGGACGGCATCTCGATGCGGCCTTCAAGCATGCGCCACCCCCTTGATCGAGCGCCCCGCGACATTGACCAGGGTGACGATCACCAGCACCGCGACCAGCAACACCATCGCAATCGCCGCGGCGAAGGGATAATTGTTCGACTGGATCGCCTGCTGATAGATATAGAAGGGCATGAACATCAGTTGCCCGCCGCCTACCAGGGTCTGCGTAACAAAAGCGCTGGCGGCGGCGGCGAACACCAGCAGGCAGCCGGCCAGCATGCCGGGCAGCGAGAGCGGCAGGGTCACCAGCAGCAGGGTGCGCCAGCGGCCCGCGCCCAGCGAGAGCGAGGCTTCGCGCAGGTTCGGATCCTGTTTCGATAGCGCGTTGATGATGGGCAGCACCATCAGCGGCATCTCGATCTGGGCAAGGGCAACTACAACAGCAGCGGGCGTGTAGAGCAGCTTGATCGGCGCCTCGATCCAGGCGAGGTTGAGCAACAGCGAGTTGATGATGCCCTGACGCCCGAGGATCACCACCCAGGCGAAGGTACGCACCACCGCGCTGGTAAGCAAGGGCAGCACGATGATCAGGATCAGCACGCGCTGCCATTTCGACGACGCGAGCGTGAAACAATAGGCCAGTGGATAGCCGAGCAGCAGGGCCAGCATCATGGTGCGCGCGGCCAGCCACAAGGTCTGCCCGAGCACGCCGAGATTGAAGCCGTCGCCGAGGAACTTGAGGTATTGGCCGGTGCCGAATTCCTTGAAGCCCATGTCGTTGTGCAGGCTGATGTAGCCCAGCAGCACCAGCGGCAGAAACACGAAGGTGAAAAAAAACAGGCCGAGGGGCAACAGCAATTGCCACCGGCGCAGGAAGCGTGACGACCCGTTCACCTCAAGCCGCCAGCGCCGTAGCAGCAGCGGGACGGAACACCGCCGGCACCGCGCCGGGCACCAGCGCCAGGCGCACCTTGTCACCGGGCGCGTGACGCGGGCCACTGGCGCCGCGCTGCACGATCACCTTCACGGGCTGGCCGCCGGAGAGGGCGAGTTCGTGCACGGTGAGCGCGCCCAGCGGCAGGCTCAGTTGCAGCGTCGCTTCGATGCCCGGCTCTTCAGGCGCCGCGAAGCGCAGATGCTCGGGCCGCACCGACAGCACCACCTGGCCGGGCGACGAGCACGGCCGCGCCACTGGCAAGGTGAGCCAGCCGCCGCCCGCCAGGTCCACCACCGGCTCGGCGCCGGAGAGGCCGAGCGTGCCCGGCAGGAGATTGGTGGTACCGACAAAGCCGGCGACGAACAGGGTCTCGGGCGCGTCATAGACTTCCTCGGGTGTGCCGAACTGTTCGACGCAGCCTTTGTTCATCACCGCGATGCGGTCGGCCATCGACAGCGCCTCTTCCTGGTCGTGAGTCACCATCAGGGTGGTGATGCCGAGTTCGCGCTGCAGGCGCTTGACCTCGATCTGCATATCCAGGCGCAGGTTCTTGTCGAGCGCCCCGAAAGGCTCGTCGAGCAACAGCAGCTTGGGACTCACCGCCAGGGTGCGGGCCAGGGCGACGCGCTGCTGCTGGCCGCCGGAGAGTTGGCGCGGGTAGCGCGCCGCCATCGCATCGAGCTTGACCAGGGCGAGCATGCGCTGCACGGTCTCGGCGGTTTTCGCCTTGTCCACGCCGGCGGCGCGCAGGCCGTAGCCGACGTTGGCCGCTACCGTCATGTGCGGGAACAGCGCGTAGTTCTGGAATACGATGCCGGCGCCGCGCTCGTTGGTCGGCAGGGCATCGACGATCTTCTCGCCGATCACCACATGGCCCGCGCTCTGGCGCATCAGGCCGGCGACAATGCGCAGCAAGGTGGTCTTGCCGCAACCGCTGGGCCCGAGCAGGGCGATCAGTTCGCCCGGCCGCACCTCCAGGTTGACCTCGCTGACCGCGAGCATGCCAGCGTAGCGGTGGCTGATGCCGGAGAGGGTGAGGCCGGTGGCTTGCATGAACGCTTGGGCAGGGCGCGAGGCGCGTGGAGGGAACACAGGGCAAGTCACAAGAAGCATGCCAGCGCAGTCCGGCGCTCTGGGATACCAGATTGAGGCTCGTGCACGCACTTCGGCACGCCAGGCGCACCCGGCTGGCGCGGGGAATTGCGCGCAATTCCCCATTTCGGGGCATACCCCGCAATCAGGCGCGCGCGCGCCCGCTGACCGCGCCATGGCGCACTAATTGCAGCGTACGCCCCATCGCTTACCAATTTCCATTTAGGGGGTTCCGCATGTCCAGACATATCGACCGACGCGACTTTCTCCAACAGATGCTGGCCATCGGTGCCAGCGGCGCCGCCGGCGCCCTCCCGGGCCTGGTCCACGCGCAGTCGAGCGCCCTGGCCGCCACCACCTATCCGGGCGCCTGGGAAGAGGCACACCGCACCATCCTCGTTCCCGCCTACAAGAAGGCGGCCAATAACGGCACCGTCAACCTGGTCGCCTCGCTCGCCGTCGACACGGTCTCGAAGATCGTCGCCTCCAAGGCCAATCCGCCGTACGACGTGATCATCCTCGACGAGGGCCCGTACCTGAACGCCCTGCAGCACGACATCTTCGAGAAGATCCCCGCCGACAAGCTCACCAACCTCAAGGACATTCCACCCAAGTTCGTCGACCCGCGCGGCCTGGGCGTGTTCTGCTCCGGCCAGGTGATCGGCATCGCCTACAACCCGCAAAAGATCAAGACGCCGCCGAAGTCCTGGAACGATCTGCTCAAGCCCGAATACAAGGGCCGCGTCGGCCTGGCGGGCATGGGCTCGACGCTGGTGTCGGCCTGGATGGCCGAGATCGCGCGCCTGAACGGCGGCAGCGCCGAGAACCTGGAACCGGCGTTTGCCTTCGTGAAAAAGCTGCTGCCCAACGTCGGCGCCGTTGCCGGCAACCCGGGCGCGCTCGCCACCCTGTTCCAGCAGGAACAGATTGACATCTCGGTGCACTACAACAACAACGTCGGCGACATGCAGGCCAAAGGCGTGCCGATCGCCATGGTGGCGCCCGATACCGGCTACATCCTGATCCGCAGCTCGATGCACATCGTCAAGAACTCGAAGAACATCGACGCCGCCGCGGCCTACATCAACGCCTCGATCAGCCCCGAGGTGCAGACGAAGATGGGCGACGCGCCCTACATGCTGGTGCCCACCAACAGCAAGGTACCGCTCTCCAAGCCCCTGCAGGTCTACGCCAAGGACTTCGCCGCTCTCGACAAGATGAACACCGTCGACTGGGCCAAGCTCAACCCGCGCCGCGCCGAGTACATCGAGCGCTTCAACCGCGAAGTGAAGGTCTAGCAAGCAAGGCACGAAAGAAATTGGGGCCGGATCACGCGGCTGCTGTTGCAACGTGATCCGGCCCCAACTTTTTTGCGGAAGTCAAAGCTCCGCAAGCTGCTTCAGGATGTCTTGAACAGCGCCGCCAGCTCCGGCGATACCCCCTTCACCACCCGCTCTCCCGGATGCGCCAGGCTGCCCACCACGGGCTTGCGCAGTCGCAAGCGCGCCAGCATCTCCGCCATCGGCAAGGCGCAAGCCATGCAGTCGATCAGCGGCACCGGGCAGGTCTCGCGCAGCGAGGTACTAAAGCCTGCCAGCGCCGCGCCGGCCAACACAATGGACTCGACGCGCTCTTCCTCGACCATCTTCAGGCACGCCGCTGCCACGCTTTTGCGCACCGCGTCCGGATCGGTGGTCGCCTGCAGCGGTGAATTCTCGATCGCGCCCACCGCCACGGCGCGACTCTCCAGCCCATAGGCGCGGATCATCTCCTGGTACACCGGAATCATCCGGCCGCCGAGGGTAATCAGCCCGAAGCGCGACGCGGTCATGCAGGCCGATAACAGCCCCGCCTCGGTAAGCCCCACCACCGGGATGGCCAGCACCTCGCGCAGGGCGAACAGCGCCGTGTCCAGCGACACGCCCAGCACCACCGCATCGCACCCCTGGTGATGCTTGGCCACCAGGTCCATGATGCCGTGCTGGGCGATCGCGCTCTCGGCACGGCTGCCGATCACCTGCGCGCCGAACTCGCCGGTGATCGGCACGATCTCGGTGCCGGGCGAGGCCGCGCTACGCGCCACCTCGGCCATCATCGCGGTGATCGCCGCCGTCAGGTTGGGGTTGACCAGAAGGATTTTCATTGCGGCGGGCACTCCTTGAGCCAGTGACGGGCGATGTCTTCGCGGCGCGCGAACCAGGCGCCGCCGCGTTGCTGCATGTGGCGGATCAGGATGGCCAGGCCGGCGATGCGTCCGGCGCGCCCGAGGATGCGCGTGTGCATGCCGATCGACAGCATGCGCGGCGCCTCGGCACCCTCCTCCCACAGTCGGTCGAAGGCGTCGATGCAGTAGTCCGCGAAGTCGCCGGCGCGAAAGAACGCCGGCCGGTCCCAGAAGCGCATGTCGTTGGTGTCGAAACAATACGGCAGCACCAGGTGCGGCTTGCCGGCCACCTGAGTGTAGTAGGGCGCGTCATCGTTGTAGGCATCGCTGTCGTACAAAAATCCGCCGTGCTCGGTGAGCAGGCGGCGTGTATTCACCGAGGGCGAGGACTTGGTGTGCCAGCCGGCCGGCGGCTTGCCGGACAGGCGCCGGATCACCTCCACCGCGCGGGCGATGATCTTGCGTTCCTCGTCCTCCGGGTAGTTCGCATGGGCCTCCCAGCGATAGCCGTGACAGCAGATTTCGTAGCCTTGCTTGATCGCATGCTCGGCGATCCACGGCGTCTTCTCCAGCGCGCGCGAACACACGTTCAGGGTCAGCGGCGCCTGGTGCTTGTCCATCTCGCCCGTGATGCGCCAGTACCCCACGCGCGAACCGTATTCGAAATGGCTCTCCATGCACAGGTCCGGCGCGCCCGTCACCTGCTGGACCGCCTCATGAACCGACTCGTTGCGCTCGTCGCCCGAGGCCATCGAGAGTTCCGCGCCCTCCTCGACATTGAGCACGAAGGAAACCGCCACGCGCGCCTGGCCGGGCCAGCGCACGTTCGGGTATTGATTGGCATAGCCACGCAAATCGCGTTGCATCAGGTCATATCCAGAAAAAGCATCAAGCGTCCAAATGTACCGGCTGGGGCGCGGACTGGCAACCAGCGCGGGTAACTCGCAGACCCGCCGGACTGCCTGCTAACATAGCACCGATGCCATGCTCCCATTTCCGCTGCCCGGCTTCCCGGGCAACCGTTGCACACTCCATGCCATGAAAGTCGCCGCCCTGCTGCTGGCCGCTGGCAAAAGCTCGCGCTTCGGTGCCAACAAGCTGCTGCACCCCTTGGACGGCCAACCGATTGCCCTGCGCTCGGCGGTATCGCTGAAAAGCGCCTTCCCGCAGGCACTGGCCGTGGTCTCGCCCGGCAGCCCCCTACTGGAGTTGTTGACTCACGCCGGCCTGCGTACCGTGGTCAGCGAGCGCGCCCACGAGGGCATGGGCGAAAGCCTGAAAACCGCCATCGCCGCCACGATGGAGGCCGACGCCTGGATCGTCGCCCTCGCCGACATGCCCTTCATCCGCCCCGCCACCCACCTGGCCATCGAACGCGCCCTGCGCCACGGCGCCCTGATCGCCGCCCCCGCGTATCAGGGCGAACGCGGCCACCCGGTGGGCTTAAGCGGCCGCTTTCGCGGCGACCTGCTGGCACTGCAGGGCGACGCGGGCGCGCGCTTCATTCTCAAGAGCCACGCCAACGACATCCGAGTCGTCGAGGTCGATGATCCCGGGGTGCTCAAGGACATCGATACCCCGCAAGACCTGCCCGGCCCATGAGCCTGACTCTCTCGGACCGCATCAAGGGGGGCCTGTACGGTCTATTGATCGGGGACGCAGTCGGCGTGCCTTATGAGTTCCATGCCGCATACGAACTGCCGCCTGTCGAGCAAATCGACATGCAGCCGCCGGCATCGTTCAGGCGCTCCCACCACAGCGTACCGCCGGGCACCTGGTCAGACGATGGAGCGCAGGCCCTGTGCCTGCTGGCCAGCCTGTTGCATAGCGGCGTGCTGGACGCCGACGACCTGGCCCGCCGCCTGGTCAACTGGAGCAATGTCGGCTATATGGCGGTCGACTACGAAGTGTTCGACATCGGCACGCAAACCCAGACCGCTTTGTCCCGCCTGCGCAGTGGCATACCCTCCCTGTTGGCGGGCCCGAGCGATGTTTCGGCGAATGGCAATGGCTCGCTGATGCGCGTGCTGCCGCTGGCACTTTGGCATCAGGGCAGCGACATCGAGCTGGTGGGCGATGCATGTAACCAGTCACGCATTACCCATGGCCATGAGCGGGCGCAGGCGGTGTGCGCGTTCTATTGTCTTTGGGCACGCGAGCTGCTAAGCGGTACCGACGAGGCCTGGGACAAGGCGGCCGCGCGGTTTGCGCATTGCATGGCGGCACACCCGCAGATCGCCCATGAAGCCGAATACATTCTTGCACCCGCCCGCGGCGCTCAGATTGGCGGCAGCGGTTACGTGCTCGATACGCTGTGGAGCGCGCGCCGCGCCCTGGACTCGCAGAGCGATTACGCTGGCGTGGTACGGGCGGCGATTGCCCTTGGAAACGATACCGACACCACCGCCTGCGTCGCCGGCGGCCTGGCCGGCATACGCCACGGCATCGAAGGCATACCCGCAGCCTGGCTGCAGGGCCTGCGCGGCCAGGACATGGTACAACCCTTACTTATGCAATTGCTCGAACGATCATGAGCCAGACATCTCCCATCAGCTACCGCATTGTCCCCGTCTCTCCCGAGGCACACCTGTTTCAGGTCACGCTCACCATCGCGAATCCCGCCCCCACGGGCCAGCAGGTGGCGCTGCCGGCGTGGATACCGGGGAGCTACATGATCCGCGAGTTCGCGCGCAACATCGTGCGCATCACGGCAAACAGCAAAGGCGCCAAGGTAGCGTTGAAAAAACTCGACAAGCACACCTGGCAGGCCGCGCCCTGCGCCGGGCCGCTTGTGATCAGCTACGAGGTCTACGCCTGGGACCTGTCGGTGCGCGCGGCGCATCTGGACCAGAGCCACGGCTTTTTCAACGGTACCAGCGTGTTCCTGCGCACGCTCGGCCAGGAAGGCGTGGAGCACGAAGTGCAGATCGATGCCCCCGAGGGCACGGACTATGCGCGCTGGCGCGTCGCCACCGCGCTTCCCCGCGCGCGCGGCACCAAACCCTACGGCTTCGGCCTGTACCGTGCGGCGGACTATGACGAGCTGATCGACCATCCGGTGGAGATGGGCACTTTCAGCCTGGCGACCTTCCGCGCCTGCGGCGTGCCGCACGATATCGTGATCACCGGGCGGCATGACTGCGACCTGAAGCGCTTGGCAAGCGACCTGCAGAAGATCTGCGAATACCAGATCAGGTTCTTCCACGGCCCGCGCGCGCAGGCGAAGAACGTGCCTTACGAGCGTTATGTGTTCATGACCCTGGCGCTGGGCGAGGGCAACTACGGCGGGCTGGAACACCGCGCCTCCACCGCGCTGATCTGCAGCCGCAATGACCTGCCCTACACCGGCATGGCCGGCACGACCGAGACCTATCGCACCTTCCTGGGCCTGTGCAGCCACGAGTATTTCCACACCTGGAACGTCAAGCGCATCAAGCCCGCCGTGTTCCTGCCCTACGACCTGACGCGCGAGAACCATACCTCGCTGCTGTGGGCCTTCGAGGGCTTCACTTCGTACTACGACGATCTGGTGCTGGTGAGGAGCGGCCTGATCAGCGTCGAAGAATATCTCGGGATGATCGCCAAAACCGCGCAAGGCGTGCTGCGCGGCGCGGGGCGCAAGAAGCAGTCGGTCGCCGATTCCAGTTTCGACGCCTGGACCAAGTACTACCGGCAGGACGAGAACGCGCCCAATGCGATTGTCAGCTATTACACCAAGGGCTCGCTGGTCGGCCTGTGCCTGGACCTGCTGTTGCGCCGCGAGACCGGCGGCAAGAAGTCGCTGGACGATGTGATGCGCCTGCTGTGGCGCGAGTGCGGCGCGCGCGGTGTCGGCGTGGCCGAAGACGGCGTCGAACAGGCGGCGTACGGCGTGGCGGGGCCGCAAGCGAAGCGTGCGCTTAGCGCGTTCTTTCGCCAGGCGGTGTACGGCACCGAGGACTTGCCGCTGCAGGCGATGCTGGAACAAGTGGGCGTGGAGTTCGAAACCGAAGGCGGCACGGCGGTCTCGATCGGCGCGCGCACCGCGTCGGCGGGCGAAGGCGTCAAGCTCACGCAGGTGCTCGACGGCGGTGGCGCGCAGCGCGCCGGGCTCTCGGCCGGCGACGTGGTGATCGCGATCGACGGCCTGAAGGCAGGCGGCGCCAATCTCGACAAGCTGCTGGCGCGCAAGCGCAAGGGCGCCCATGTCAAGGTGCATGCGTTCCGGCGCGATGAGTTGATCGAGCGCGAAGTGGTGTTGGGGACCAGCGAACTGGCCGCTACCGCAGCGGTAGCCGAGAAAGCCTCGGCGACGCAGCGCCGCCTGCGCGCGGCCTGGCTGGGCCGCTGATCAGGCCTGGCGGCGGATCACCAGTTCCGGGTAGCCGGTCGCGGCATCGTCCTCGCGCGCGAAGCGCAGGCCGGGCAATATGGCGATGAGGATCTCCGCCGTGGTGGCGATCCGGCAGCCAGGGCGCACATGGCCGCCGGTAACGCGGCCTTGCGCATCGGAAACAGCGATGTGCAGATGCGCGCCGTCGGCCGACAACGAGCCCTGCAAGGTAAGAATTTCGTAGCGGCCTTCGATCAGGTCCGCATCCGGCTCGCCGGCGTAGCGCACGGCGGCGCGGTCTAAGCTGCCGATGCCGGCGACGACAAAGGCGGCGGCCCAGCCGGCTTCGAGACGGAAACGCTCGAGGGCGGCCTTCAGATCCGCGCCAGGCGCGAGACGGCAGGCATGGCTGTCCATGCCGCTATCTTAGCGCCTGGGCCCCGGGTGAGCCCAGGGCCCTACTTGGCCGGCATCAAGGGGGTACCGATATAGCTCAGTTCCTCGATCTCGGTTTGGCCCTGCTTGGGATCAATCAGTTCGGGATGAACGCGGCCGACAAACAGACCCAGCCCGATCGAGGTCTTCACGTATTTCGCATCGCCCTTTTCCAGCACAAAGGTGACTTTCTTCTCGACCTCCGTGGACGTGGCAATTTCATAATTGCCCGCCGGCCGGTCCACGTAGAAAAAGCCGCCGGGCTTGGATTCTCCGATCTTCTCCCCGTTGAGCATCACGTCCGGCTGAATCGCCGCCCCCACCATGCTGTTGGAGCGAAAGACATAAATCCGTCCCTGGTCCGCCGGGATGGTTGGAATGGCCGATTTGACTTCGCTGTATTTCGGACCGCTGGCGCAAGCTGCCAGGCTCGCAAGAAAACAGGCCAGGACGATACGACACATAGCAACAAACATTTTAGTTCCCCTTGTTCTGATAGTTGATGGGTTTTGGAGGCAGCGCCACGAAGGACTGCTCCACCGGCAGGTAAAACCCCACCACGCGCCCGCCGTCGAGCACGAGGTAGGCTTCATGCACGTGCTTGCCCTCTGCTGTCAGCACGCCATTGACTGGTCTATAGACATTGCCTTCGGAAATCCGGCCCGCTTCGCGCCACCGGCTGCCGTTGGCGAGGACGCGCGTATAACCGGTG